>ENA-OQBJ01000352-OQBJ01000352.1-human-gut-metagenome-genome-assembly--contig:-NODE-352-length-24484-cov-3.234388_pt1 | contig 24484 bp, 22 predicted proteins | sample MGYA00242743_ERZ504545 | MGnify/ENA primary metagenome ERZ504545 (study PRJEB26092, sample SAMD00036252) | human gut metagenome | host: Homo sapiens | study: EMG produced TPA metagenomics assembly of...
GATACGTGACGTGTGAAATGCACAGTGGCTTGAACAAAGTGAAAGCCAGCGCCTTGAGACGCTGGCTTTCAGCAACAAAGGCTTATAGCCGCCCGTCGAGCCACCCGTTTTACGGGTGGAGGCGACTGTCAAGCACCAAGGAAGATAAATCTTCAGAAGGTCGCCACCTCTTGGCAGAGGATGAAGCCAGACAGTGGTAATGACTGGACAAGGGGTATATTTAGTGTTACTGTAGAAAGAAAAAGTTCGATATTATGTGCAAGGAAGCGTGTGGTGACTATCATTATTATTTGTAGTATGGCATTTATGAAAGCGCGCTGCTGAGAAATATGTGTTAAAATGCGAATTACCGTTTTTATCAGCAATCGTATCTTGGGAAAGGAGCTGATCCCATGAATCCTATGGACGTGTTATTGAATCATCGCACTATTCGTGAGTTTAAATCCACTCCTATGTCGCCGCAACAATTGAACCTATTATTGGATATCGCAAAAAGAACGGCTACCAGCATGGGGATGCAAAGTTTCAGTATCATCCACGTTGTTAATCCGGACCTGAAAGGGGCTATCGCAGAAGTTTGCAACCAGGAATATGTAGCACGAGTACCGGATCTGTTTATTTTCATCGTCGATGCGTACCGCAACTCCCGTATAGCTCGTGAACGAGGGGTAGAAAGTGTTGGTGAACGCGATAGCGATCGTTTCTTCCAAGGCTGGACGGATGCCGCTATAGCTGCTCAAAATATGGTGGCCGCTGCTGAACTCAGTGGTTTCGGTACGGTCTTTTTTGGCAGTATCTTAAATAATGCACCTAAGATGATTGAACTTCTGAAATTGCCGGAATTAACATTCCCCGTAGTGGGGGTCGGCATTGGGGTGCCCAATCAGAAACCGCAGTTAAAACCGCGTATGCCTCGTGAAGCCAATGTATTTGAGGACTCCTATAAGGTATTCGATTCTTATTTGGAGTTGTTGAAAGATTACGATGCGGAAATGGAAGAGTATTACGATCTGCGTGATACGAATCGACGTGTAGATTCCTTTACGAAACAGATTGCCGGTAAGAAGGCGATTCCGTTACGACAACAATTAATACAACAGGCAGAAGCACAAGGCTTTAGATTTTACGATCTTAAGGAATAAATATTTTTTGGCCCCGAGCGGTGACCGTCAAGGTGTTTTTTAACGGCTGACTACTTGCTATAGCAGGTAGTCAGTCATTTTTGCTATTTGATGCCAGGGGAACTATATGGCCTGTAATGGCCGCTGTTTTTTGGATTGTCATCCCCTTTTTTGTACTGTATAATAAGACAACTGGCACGAATTGACGTGTGTAATGACCTTATTCTTCTGTATATTGGCAAGGGAGTTTTTCTATGAGTTTCTTTCTGCAGGGCCTGACCTTGGGACTGGCCTATATTGCCCCCATTGGCATGCAAAATATGTTTATCATCAATTCGGCCTTGAATAATACGCGGCGACGGGCTTTTTTAACGGCCCTCATCGTCCTTTTTTTCGATGTGACCTTATCCTTGTCCTGTTTCTTCGGCATCGGCCGGGTCATGGAACTCTTTCCTAAGGTCGAGATGTTCATCTTAGGCGCCGGCAGCCTGCTGGTCATCTATATTGCGCCGGCCTCATTATGGCCAAAGGGGAGACGCAGGGCGAATATCGACCAATGACGATCCGCAAGACGATTTCCGAAGCCTGTATCGTCACCTGGATCAATCCTCAGGCCATCCTCGACGGGACGATGCTCCTCGGATCCTTTCAGGCGACGTTGACCGTGGCCCAGCAGACGCCCTTTATCAGCGGCGTCCTCATCGCTTCGTGCCTGTGGTTTATCCTCTTGAGCGGCCTCGTGTCCCTCTTTCGCAGCCGGTTCAGCCGCGCATCCTGCGGGGCATCAATATCATCTGCGGCAGTGTCATCTGTTTTTACGGATTGAAACTGCTCTTTGACTTCGCCAGCCGCCTTGGCTGATGACTTTGGGAAGGCGAGGCGTCAGCGGAAGCGGGCCTTGGGCGACGTGCCGTAATAATCTCTAAAGGCTTTGTAAAAATTGCTGTTATTGCTGTAGCCCAGCATGGCAGCAATTTTCGATGGAAAGATCTGTCGACTGCAGGAGGATGGCGGCTTTTTTCATGCGAAATTCCAGGATGGTCTGAGAAAAGTTTTTGCCCGTCTTTTTCGACAACAGGCGAGAGATGTAGACCGGGTGGTAGCCAAAGTGAGCGGCCGTGCTTTTGAGCGTCGCCGTATCGGAATGGAGCTCGATATAGGCCGTGACTTGGTCGGCAATGGTTTGTTTTTCCGGAGTGAGGTCCTGAGACTGAAGCTCTTGGGCCATGTAGATGGCCATGGAGAGAAAGAGGGCCTTTAGAAGGGTTTGGGTCTGCTCCGTCGGTTCGGCGTACTCCTCTATCATCAGATCGAGGAGGCTCCAAATCGGAGAGTCACTGCCGGCGTGAAGCGGATGATGCCGTCGGCGTATTGATTGACCGAAGGCTCTAAAAAGAAGTGGAGCAGAGAGGTATCGGCGCCGAGGACGGAAAGGTATTCCCGGAGAAAGGTTTCTTTCTTGATGAGGATGCCGACGATGATGATATCTTCCTCGCCATCTTTTTTCAGGCATAGCCGCTGTAAGGCTGACCGAGGTAGCAGTCGCCTTCTTTCATGAAAATGCGGTTTTGACTGGTCGCACTGAGCGGTTCATAATGGCCTCGGTAGGCGAAGTTTACGAAGAAGAAATCGTGGCGGTGGAAACGTTCGTCGATGTGGCGGCCATGAAATACGCAGACCATGATTTCTTCGGCCGGATTGCCCAGCCACTGAGAAATGAGTTCCGTCTTTCCCGATGACGGATCGGGTCGAAACTCCCAATTGAGTAAGGGAAAATCTTTCCCTAGTTTTGTGAGAGCTCGGCGGATATCAGGCGTTATGTCTTTCATAGTTTCACCTCCTATGGTTGTATTATACCACTAAAATAGTTATCATATGGCGCTGTGTTTCAGGTCGCAATGCCGTAAACTGATGTCAGCAGCTGAGGAGCGAATCGATCGGACTCTGTGCTGTAAGGTAGATGATAGACTGAGGAGGTTTTTCTATGTATCAGTTTAATTTTTATATGCCGACCAAGGTTTTATTCGGGCCGGGACGACTTCAGGATTTGCATAATGAACAGCTTCCGGGCAAAAAGGCCCTGATCGTCACGTCAAACGGTACGTCGGCCAAGCGTTTCGGTTATTTGGATGCCGTTAAAAAAGAATTGGATGCAGCCGGTGTCGGCTATGAAGTCTTCGACCAGGTACGCCCCAATCCGACGGATTACAACGTCATGGACGGCGCCAAGATGGCCCGGGATACGGGATGTGACTTCGTCGTCGCCCTCGGCGGCGGTTCGGTCATGGACTGCGCTAAATGCATCGCCTTGATGATGACCAACGACGGCCATATTTGGGATTATAGTCTCTCTGAAAAGGGCGGCAAGAAGCAGCCCGCTTCTGATGCAGCTCCGACGGTAGCCATTACGACGTCGGCCGGAACGGGCAGTGAAGTCGACATGGCGTCGGTCATCAGTAAGGACGACGTTCAGGAAAAGACCGGGATTTTCTTCCCGTCCATGTTCCCCGTTTTGGCCGTTGTCGATGCCAATTTGATGATGAGCGTACCGCCGAAGTTTACGGCTTATCAGGGAATGGATGCCTTCTTCCATGCCGCTGAATCGGTCATCTGCAAGAATGAAAATCCCATGGGGGAAATGTTTGCCTTAAAGGCCATTGAACTCGTCGCCAAATATCTGCCCCAGGCCTACCGCGACGGCAGCGACAAGGAAGCCCGGCCTATATGGCTCTGGCCAACACGTTAGCCGGTTATTACATGCTCTGCACGTCGGAACACACGATGGAACACGTCATGGGTTCCTATCATGACGATTTGGTCCACGGCGCCGGCCTGATCATGCTGTCTCATGCTTACTACGATTTCTTTGCCGAACGCAAAGCCGCTGAAGAACCGATGATGAAGATGGCCAAAGCCATGGGCGTCGCCAATCCGACGTCGGGCAAAGACTTTATCAAAGCCTTGGATGATCTCCTTGAAGCCGTCGACTGCCACGATTTGCGCATGAGCGACGTCGGTATTACGCGAGACGAATTGAAGACCTATCCCAAACGGATACACGACGTATTGGGCGGCGATATCACGGCTGATCCGATTCCCCTGTCTGATGACGATTACCTTGAAATCTTTGAAAAAGCCTATAAGTAAGGACTTACTTTGTTCTTTGTAGATGCGTGGAACTTGTGATATCATGGGGGAAAAGAGGAGGTGTGTTACATGGAAAAGGATATAAAACATATGACCGAGTGTGAAAAACTCGATGCCGGCATGGCTTATGACTTTTGGGATAAAGGCGTCAACGACCGAAAATTGAAGGCCATCGCCGAAACGCAGAAACTGAACGCCATCGATCCCGGCGATGAGGAAGCTATCGAAGCCTGCCTGCGCCGACTGTTCGGCTCTTGCGGCAGTCATCCCTGGACGGGACCGGGATTTCGCTGTGATAACGGCAGCAACATCCATGTAGGCGATAACTTTTTGGCCAACTTCAACGTGACCATCTTAGATATCGGACCGGTTCATATCGGCGACCACGTCATGATTGGCCCGGGGACGTTAATCACGACGGTCAACCATCCCCTGTCGCCTCGGGGACGGCGGCAGCACCTGGGCATCATGAAGCCCGTCACCATCGGAAACGACGTCTGGGTTGGCGGCAATGTCACCATCCTGCCCGGCGTCACTATCGGCAATAACGTCGTCGTTGCAGCCGGAGCCGTCGTCACCAAAGACGTGCCCGACAACTGCGTCGTCGGCGGTGTGCCGGCAAAGGTAATTCAACCGATTGAAAACGATATATAGAACTTGAAAAAAGCGTCAGACTTGAGGGGAGTCTGGCGCTTTTTTGTCATGACATAGGGCTGCATTGTCTTTGGTTGAATCAGGTTAACGGGACTGAGCCTCGAGGTACCGATTTTTGCTCTATGGTTTAAAACAATCGCTGGGTTAGCTGTTTATTTATGGGGACATAATGGCGGGGCGATAATTTTCTATATTATTCAAACTTTTGGATGGCGCTGATAATACCGTCATCGGTATAAATATAAGTGTTTCTATATACCATTGAACGGACTGATGGCCATCTACTTGGGTGGTATTCTTGGCTTCAGGTGTGCCCATAACGTCCACGATTTTATTATCGGGATCCCCTATATGAAGGGTGCTTTGATATTCTTGAGCGCGTTGTCGTTCCTCTTCTTTTTTTTGTTTTCGCTCTGCCTCATATTTTTCTTGGCTGGCCTTGTCACGAGCTTCTCTGGTGTCATCCAGTTTTGTTTTCATCGCATCAATGCTGTCTTTTAAATCAGGGTACTTTTCTTCGATGTTTTTAATGGAGATTTCCTTTAAGTAATAGTCAGCCATTTCATAATCTCCCTTGCTAAATTGTCTAAATGATGAAGCCAATTTGTATAATTCTTGGCCTTCATCAGTATGTGTACGGAAAAACGTTGAGGCTGCAGTATCATATTGATTATTTTCTAATTGTTGGACACCCTGTTTATAAGCTTTTTCATCTTGAATCTGTGCATATACCCGAATGAAGAAAATTAGTGTCAATACGGCGGCCACGATTATTAAAAAATATGGCTTTCTCTTTACTTCCGGATTTGGAGAGGCGTGATTCTTTGAATCTGTTCCCATGAACTTAGGATTTTTACCAATAGATTTTGGATTCTTGCCAATGTCTCTGAGTTTCTTTTTAACTTCTTCGTCCATAAAATTATCATCAGAAGACTCGTTTTTTTCGGTTGGTTCTGAAATGGGCACTTTCTTGGGCTTTTTGATGATACTGGCTCCGCAAAAGGGACAAAACTTACTGTCTTCGGGGACTTCTTCTCCGCATTGATTACAAAACATACAACCTCTCCTTTTATAAAATATAGATATATTTGTAACTCTTAACGTTATAAATTCGACAATATATGTAATAGTCCTGCCTGAATAATCAGTAATTAAGGTTGTTTTTAGAGAAAAGTCTATGCCGTACTCTGCAGCACTATTCCGGAAAAGTCATCCTCGTCGGCATTAATTACGATAAAAAAGAGTATTAACTCTTGAAAGATGGTAAAATAGGAATATATAGTATATTGTAAGGATAATCTCATCGATTGCAGTGGAAATCGGTGTACATGGAATATGATTGAAGAAAGGAGGGCTGACGATGGGCATGTATTTGAATCCCGGGACCGGGTTGTTTCGCATGGCCTTGAATTCGGAAATCTATATCGATAAATCGGACATGATTGCTGTCCTGAACCGCATGGTCAATACGGAGCGGCGCTTCGTCTGTGTCAGCCGGCCGCGGCGTTTCGGGAAATCGCTGACCGCTAATATGCTGACTGCTTATTATGGTGTCTCGGAAGATGGAGGCATTTTGTTTAAGGACTTACAAATCGGACACAAAACGGACGGCTTGAACGAGTGCGGGCGATACGACGTTATAAAGGTGAATGTGCAGGAGTTTTTGAGCTCCGGCCTATCGATAAATGCTATGTTGGAACGGCTGCAGCTGCGTGTCATTCGGGAAATTTATCGGGAGTATCCTGACGTCGATTACTTTGATAAGACTCATTTAGCCGATACCTTAGGCGATGTCTTTTCCAGTACGGGGCGGCAGTTTGTCATTATCTTGGACGAATGGGACTGCATTTTCCGGGAGTATCCCCATGATGAAGAGGCCCAGCGGTTGTATCTCGATTTTTTGCGAAACTTGTTGAAAGACAAGGAATATGTGGCTCTGGCTATATGACTGGGATTTTGCCGATTAAGAAATATGGGACGCATTCGGCCCTCAACATGTTCACCGAATTTTCTATGGAGCATCCTGATCAGATGGCGCAGTTCGTCGGTTTTACGGAAGAGGAAACGAAGAATCTCTGTCTGCGATACGGCATGGATTTTGATGAATGCCGGGCCTGGTATGACGGCTATGCTTTTCCGCGGGTTCCTCATATTTACAGCCCGAAAAGTGTTGTCGATGCTATGGTCAACGGTCGTTTCGGCAGTTACTGGAACAAGACGGAAACCTACGAAGCCCTGCAGGTCTATATTGATTTGAACGAAGACGGTCTGCGCGACGCTGTCGTTAAGATGATGGGTGGCGGCCGCCAAAAAATTAATACCGGAACCTTTCAAAATGACATGACGACCTTCACCTCAGCTGATGATGTCATGACACTCCTCGTTCACCTCGGTTATCTTGGCTATGACGGCGAGCGGGAAGAAGTATTCATTCCCAATAATGAAGTCTTGCAGGAATACGTCAATGCGACGAAGCAAGGTGATGATTGGCAGATTGTCAGTCAGGCTGTTAAGGCGTCGGATGAACTGCTCCAAGCTGTTTTTGACGGACGGGAGGCAGATGTGGCTTCCGGTGTGGGGGCGGCTCATGTCGAAACGAGCCAGATTCAATATAACGATGAAAATGCTCTCAGTTACACCTTGTCCCTCGCTTTTTACAGCGCCCGACGGTATTACAACATCATTCGGGAAATGCCGGCCGGTAAGGGATTTGCTGACTTGGTCTTTGTGCCGCGGCCGCAGCATGGGGATAAACCGGCCTTGGTTGTTGAATTGAAGTGGAATCATGATGCTGAGACGCATCCGTCAAATAAAGGAAAAAGAATATGCCGGGACGCTCCGAAATTATGCCGGAAAAGTCATCCTTGTCGGCATTAATTACGATAAAAAGACGAAACACCATGAATGCCGCATCGAAAGTCTAAAAAAGGATATGTAATAACGGATGCGTGGTACGAAAAAAAGCTGTCCATCAGAAAAATCTGATGAACAGCTTTTTTGTGTGCTGAAAAGAGGACGTTCCGATTTATTCGAATAAAGATAGAATAAGGTCTATGTCGGGGTGATACGTTTGGCCCGATTTTCCCGGATTCATGGAAATCAGGCTGCCAATCAAATATTTGAAGTAGACATCGCCGAAAAGAACGGGATCGCCGGTTCGAAATTCTCCATCTTCCTGACCACGGCGGAAGAGTTTGCTGAAGTAATCTACCATGGATTCTTCGGTAATGGGGAATTGTAATTTCGAGGAGTCAATATTGTCTTTTAAGGCCGCCGTGAAGAATACTCGAAAGGTGGGATATAGTCCTGGTAATAGGGATAGGAAAGAAGGCGGAGCCAAAAAGGCGGAGTCCTTCTTTGGCAGACGTCTGTTCCGCACAGTCTTGAAAGCAGTGTTCAATGTTTTCGGATAAAGCATATAAAATATCTTCTTTGGATTTGAAATAACGATAGACGAGTCCTTTACTGATATCAGCCTTGGCTGCGATATCACTGATTTTCGTATCGGTGTATCCGTGGGTATCAAACAGTTCCATGGCGGCATCTAATATTTGTTTTTTTCGTGTTTCATGAATCTGTTGTTGTTTCTCTTTAGATAAAGCCATACTATACCTGCTTTCTACGTTATATTATTTCTATCTTAATATAATCGGCATGATATTGCAACGCATATCCATCGTCGCTAGATACGAAATGCATAACTTATCGATACAATATATAGATGACTCATAGGTCATTAATGAATTGAAGTTTACTATTGACCCTTGGGTCAACAAATGATATTATAATCGCAAAGAATGACTTATGGGTCATTTATCAAACACTGAGATTAGTTTGAAAGGATGTGCGCTATATGTTAGATGCATTATTTACTCCCTTAGAAATCAATGGGAAGAAGCTCCGCAACCGTACCGTCGTACCGGCTATGGTCATGAATTACTGTAATGAAGATGGTACCTGTACTGAACGCTTTACGGCATACCATGAAACGAAAGCTAAGGGCGGCTTCGGCATGATTATCACCGAAGACTTCGCGGTCTCCCCGGGAGGAAGGGTTTTAAATGCTTGCCTGGGTTATGGAATGATGAACAGATTCCTGGCTTTATGGCCTTTACGGAACGAATCCATAAACAGGGAGCCGTTATTGTGGCTCAGATTTACCATGCCGGTCGACAGACCAGCTCAGCAGTCATCGGTCAAGCACCGTGGGCTCCTTCGGCGATTCCCTGTCCATTTAGTCCGGATATGCCGCATGAAATGACGTTAGCCGAAATTCAAGAAACGGTCTCGCAGTTCGGTGATTGCGCTTATCGGGCTAAGGAAGCCGGTTTTGACGGCGTCGAAATTCATGGTGGTCATGGGTATTTAGTAGCGGAATTTTTGTCGCCGTACTCGAATAAACGTACCGACCGTTACGGCGGCCCGCTGCAAAACCGTATGCGGTTTGCCTTAGAAATCCTGCGTGATATTCGTGTGAAATGCGGCGATGATTTTATCGTCGGCTTCCGAATTTCGATGGATGAATATGTAACCGGCGGACGAACCTTAGAAGATACCAAGACGATTGTTCCTTATCTTGAAGAAGCTGGTGCCAGTTATATTAATGCGACAGCCGGAGTATATCGGTCATTTGATGCCGTTATTCCGTCCATGTTTACTGCCCATGCTTGGACGGCCAGCTTAGCCAAAGAAATCAAGGATATCTGCAATATTCCGGTTATTTCCGTCGGTCGATATAATGACGTACATATTGCTAACAATGTTATCGCCAGTGGTAAAGCGGACCTCGTGGCTTTTGGCCGTCAATCGCTGACGGACCCGTATACGCCGCTTAAGGCTAAGGAAGGTCGAATCGACGATATTCGTACTTGTATCGGCTGTCACCATGGCTGCGTCGGTAATTTAATGCAGAACATTCCCGGCACCTGTATCCTCAATCCGCTTCTTGGCAAAGAAAGTCAAATCAAGATTGAAAATACGACGTCGCCGAAACATATCGTCGTCATCGGTGCCGGCCCCGGTGGCCTGGAAGCTGCGATTGTTGCGGCAAAACGCGGTCATCATGTCAAAGTTTATGAAAAGGAACGGATGGCCGGCGGCGCCTTCCGCTTAGCTGCCGTACCGCCCGGAAAAGGTGAAATTGCGACTTATGCTGTATGGCAGATGAATCAGTTGGAAAAACTAGGGGTTCAGGTCATTTTTGAAACGAAGGCCACACCGGAACTGATCAAAGCTGACAACCCGGATATCGTCATCTGCGCCAATGGGGCGACGCCGATTATTCCGAAAAAGCTGCCGGGCAGCGATAAAGCAATCGTCGTCACGGCCAACGATGTACTGGCAGGCAAAGTCAATACAGGGGCGAATGTCGTCGTCATTGGCGGCGGCGATGTCGGCAGTGAAACGGCAAATCACCTGGCCTCTAACTTGCGTAACGTCACGCTGGTTGAAATGCTCGATGACATTGCAACGGATGAAGTCATCGTACCGCGTTGGGGCCTTTTGGATGATATGAAGAATCATGGTGTCCGCGTATGCACCAAGACGACCGTTAAGGAAATTAAAGATAACAGCGTCGTCCTTGAAGGCAAAGTCAATGAAGAAGTGCCTGTAGATACCGTCGTTCTTGCCGTCGGTTCTCGTCCCAATACGGAACTCAGCGATGCTTTGAAAGAAGCTGGCTATGACGTCCGCGTCATCGGGGAAGCGAAGAAGGCACCGGGCAATGCTTGGGTTGCCATTACCGAAGGCTTCAACGTAGGCCGCGAAATCTAATCTGATTACTCTTGTTAGGCACATTCGGAGGCCTGTCTTTCCCGCAGGCAGGTCCTTCGGATGTACATAAAAGGAGACTTATTTATGTTTAATCCTATGATTAACGTAAATGGAGATATGGCTACCAGTCATTGGTATCTTTTCGGCTGTTTTCGCGCTCGCGGCGGCAAAGACATGATTCTTTCCGGTGAATACTTTGACACATATATGAAAGTTGCTGGTGTTTGGAAATATAAGAAGTTAATCTTTAAAGCACGGGTCTGGGTACCTCGTGAAGAAGGGTGGCAGGATGCTTTGATTAACATGCCGTTTGAAATCGGTAACGAAGCATAGCATAACATTAAAAAAGAGATTGCTGTTTGCAATTGTGCAGCAATCTCTTTTTACCCATTTTATTTTCTTCCTTCGATGCAGATCCAGCCTTCATTTGGTTCGATGTGGACGATGACGGTGGTGAAGCCGGCATTGCGGAAGATGTCTTCGAATTTTTCTGGTGTCGGGTTGTAGAGGTTATAGTGTTTTATGTTTTCCCGAGTGGCCGGGCTCAGGTCGGGGCGTTCGTAGATTTCGGCGATGAGCAGGAAGGTGCCGCCTGTTTTTAGGACGCGGCTGACTTCTTTCAGGTTTTCCGGCGGATCGGGCCAGAAGTAGAAGCTTTCAACGGTCGTGATCTTATCAAAGCTGTCGTCGGCAAAGGGGAGTTTTTCGACGGAGCCTTGAGAAACGTCCATCTTTCCGGCTTCGATAGCGTTGGCATTCGTTTGAAGAGACGTCCGGACCGATGTTTCGGAATAGTCGATGCCTGTCAGGTGGCCTGTGGTCACGTGTTCGCTCATGCGTTTTAGGTTGGCTCCGCCGCCGCAGCCGATGTCGAGGACGGCTTCATCGCCGTGCCAGGTAAAGTGGGAGAGGCCCCAGGCTGTGAGCGGGCCGTGGCTTTCATTCATGCGGGCCAGCATCTGTTCACCGGCTTCGCCTGTCGGTTTGGCCGGGTTGCCGGCAGCTGTAATGGCTTTTTCGTTTCTATCATTGGTACTCATGTGTATCACCTGCTTTCAAAAATGAATGTGGATTACTTGACTCTATTATACGACGATTGGTTCAAAAAGGGGAGAGCGTAAAGAAAACAAAAAGTGAATTAATATATTGACATATAGACAAAAATAGATATAATATAAGTGCGGACAAGGTAAAGCATTGGAAGCCTTGGCCCTTTTCTTAGGACTTAAATATCTATAATATTAGAAATATAGATTTAAAGGAAGGGATACATATGGAATTACAAAAATCTTTTCAAAAGGGGTTCATTCAGTTGAAGAGTCGGCTGGTCATCCCGCCTATGGCGACACAGAGTTCGGATTCGGGGATTCCCGGAAAAGAAACGATAGATCATTATCGGCGGCTGGCCGGTAATTCACTGGCAGGCCTTTTGATTACTGAACACAGTTACGTAAATCCGGCAGGACGAGCCGACCCGCATCAGCTTTCCATGGCCTCTGATGAAGTCGTGGCCGATCAACGAAAGTTGACCGATGCCGTCCATGCCGTAAATCCGAATCTTAAAATCTTTGCTCAAATCAGTCACGCCGGTGCCAATACGTCGCCGCGTGTGACCGGGGAAGAATTGGTTTCGGCCAGTCCCTTAGAGGGAAATGGCGGACGGAGTAGGGCCCTTTCCATCGATGAAATTAAGGAACTTGAAAGAGATTTTGCCGCTGCTGCCCGACGGTTAAGGAAGCAGGTTACGACGGTGTAGAAATTCATTCGGCTCACGGTTACCTGCTCAACCAGTTTTATTCGCCGCTGACGAATTTCCGCGACGACGATTACGGACCGCAGAGCCTTGAAAATCGCCTGCGCTTTTTGACAGAAATCACCGCTGCCGTGCGTCAGGTAGTGGGTAACGATTTTCCCATTGCTGTCCGCCTTGGTGGAAGTGACTATCAGGATGGCGGCAGCACGATTGATGATGCGGCAGGGGCGGCGCAGATACTCGAAGCGAGCGGCATCGACTTGTTGGACCTGTCCGGCGGCTTAGGGATGTTTATGCGTCCCGGCCACCGCGAACCGGGCTGGTTTTCCGACATGTCAAAAGCCGTAAAAGCACAGGTGAACCTGCCCATCATCTTGACCGGCGGTGTCCAGACACCGGCTCAGGCTGGAGAATTATTGAATCAAGGTACGGCCGATCTCATCGGCGTTGGTCGAGCTATGCTGCGCAATCCGGCATGGGGCTCGGAATTATAAAGGAGGAAATTTATCATGCATTTTCATGGACCGATTATCAGACCGCAGACCGATGCGGACAGTTTATTCATTGAAGTTACGGCAGGGTGCTCGCATAATGCCTGCACGTTCTGCAATTTCTATAAAGACACGCCCTTTATGGTAGCGCCCCTTTCTCAAATCGAAGAAGACTTGAAAGAAGCCAAGCGCGAATGGCCGAATGCCAAGAGTATCTGGGCTTCCGGCGGCAATCCTTTCGTCCTCAGCACGGAAAAACAGATTGCCGTCTGGGATTTGATGAAGAAATATTATCCCGATGCCCGCATTTCGACGTATGCTACGATTTCCGACTTTAAGCAGAAATCCGTCGAAGACATCAAGAAAATCAAGGCCCACGGCTCGATGAAATCATGATTGGCATCGAAACGGGTGACGATGACGTCTTGTCCTTCGTCAATAAGGGTTATACGGCTCAGGATATTTTGGATGCCGGAAAGAAAATGGATGAAGCCGGCATTACCTACCGCATGATTTATCTCGGCGGTCTGGCCGGTAAGGGCAAGCTCGTCGAAAGTGCTAAGAAGTCGGCTCAGATTTTCAATCAAATTCATCCCTACTACATGATGCTGACTAACGTCTCGGTCCTGCCGGGAACGAAGCTTTACAATCAGATGCAGGCCGGCGAATGGACGGAAGCGACGGAAAAGGAACGGATTGAAGAAATCCGTACGCTCATTGCCGAATTGAACATCCCCATTACCATCAACTCCGGTACATCGACCAGCAGTGTCCGCTTTGAAGTCACCTTGCCTCAGGAAAAGGAACAGATTCTGTCGGAACTCGATAAGACGATAGACCAGTTCGACGAACAGACGGAAGCCGCCCTGGCCCAGTGGCGTCACAGCATGAGAGCCGTTTAAGGTAGCGAAAGAGAGGAGATTATTATGCATTTTGCCAGTAATGTCGTACGTCCGCCCTATGAAGCCAACAGTGCTTATTTACAGGTTACCAGCGGCTGCAGTCATAACGCCTGTCGCTTCTGTACCTATTACAAGGATGCTCCCTTTGCCGTTTCGCCGGAATCAGAAATCGTCGAAGACTTGAAGGAAATGGCCAGTTACGGCGTGCCCTTCCCTCGTATTTGGCTTCAGGGAGCCGATCCCTTTCTCCTGACCTTCGAGAAATTGAAGCGCATTGCCGAACTCATTCATCAGTACCTGCCTTTCGTCAAGACCATCGGCGCTACGGCCGAGTTAATAGCCTGCGCAACAAGACTGTCGACCAGCTGCGAGAATTGAAGAATCTCGGTTATTCGGGCATTGTCTTTGGTGTCGAATCAGGAGATGAAAAGGTCCTGACCTACATGAATAAGGGCTACCATGCCGATGAAATCGTGCCGCAGTTGTCTAAGATGGATCAGGCCGGCATACCTTACGAAGTCATCTTCCTGAGCGGCCTCGGCGGCAAGGGTTATGGCTTGGATCATGCGAAAAAGACGGCTGCTGTCTTCAACCAGCTCCATCCCGACCGCATCCTCATTGCCGGCCTTACGATTTTCCCGGATACGCCGCTCATGAAGGACGTCCGCAGCGGCGAATTTGAGGAAGCGACAGAAGGGGAACGCATTTTGGAATTGAAGGAATTTTTAACTGATTTAACCATCGATACCCTCATCGACGCCACCAATGCCTCCATCATTACGGCGATTTACGGACAGATACCGGCCCAGAAGCAGGACATGATCGACCGCCTGCAGGCCGTGTACGATACATACGGTGAACAGGGCCTGCGACAAATGCGGGACTCCCTGGGCGCTATCTGATGATTCCCTTTAGGAGGAGATGCAGATGAAGAAAAAAGTTTTGATTATCGGTACCAGTCCCCGCCTTCACGGCAACACTAACATCTTGGCAAAGTCCTTTGCAAGGGGGCTGAGGCCGCCGGTCATGACGTGGAATTTATCCCCCTGGCCGGTAAACGCATTGGCTTCTGTGTCGGTTGTTGGGGCTGTCTGGAAAGCAAGACCTGCGTCGTCAACCACGATGACGCCGAAGAAGCCGTGCAGAAGATTCGTACTGCCGACGTCGTCGTCTTTGCCACGCCCATCTATTATTACGAAATGAGCGGCCAAATGAAGACTTTGCTGGACCGGACGAACTGCCTCTATAAGGCCGATTATGACTTTCGCGACGTCTACCTGCTCACAGCGGCAGAAGATACGGCGCCCGATACGCCGGAACACGCCATTGGCGGCCTCAAAGGCTGGTTGAAAGTCTTTAACCAGGCAAGCCTCAAGGGCACCGTTTTTGCCGGCGGGACTATGGAAGATGGCACCATTGCTGGTCATCCCGAATTAGAAGAAGCGGAAGCCATGGGACGAAAGGTCTAGGAGAAATCAATCCTAAGCTGTTGTCAAAAATTTCAGATACCATATTACAAAAAGCGACTTGCTTGAAGCAGGTCGCTTTTTCTATGTTGGATGTGTTTTTAATTCAAAGTGTAAGATGATTTTTTATCATGATGGTTTTAGTCAAATACAGATGATGCATTAAAAATGACATACAACATACTTGAAATCAATTCAAAATAAATTTAAAATATGATTACAAATGAGATAATTTATACATGATTCAGGCGAAATAATTTGTAATATTTATGAATGTGTAATGAATTACCTTGAAAAAGAAAGCTATTTGTTATGATGGGGTGGTAATGATGAGTGGTAAGAAATGTAGACGAGAGTTATTGCGCGTACTGGTATTAAGCGCTTTATTGAGCACGTCTTATTTTGGGGTAGCAGAGGCAAGCTATGTCTTGAATGGCGATACCATTGGAGGGACACATGAGCTTGGCGCATTTGACCAGTTCTATGTGCTGGATGGGGATCGAAATGTTACAGCTTTGTCAGATGTTTCTATTATTTCAAAGGGAGAAAGTAACTGGCCTATCATAGATGGCCGCGATAATGCGAATAGTAGTTTAGACTGGGATATGAATGGTCATTCCTTAGCTATCGAGCTAAGGCGAATGGTATAAGGATAGATAAGTCTAATACAAACGTAAATATCCATAATGCCGATAATATTGAAGAGACTGTCGATAGGCACAATTTTGTAGCCATTGCTAACGGAACTGGAAGCGCTGTCAATTTCCAGGCTAATAATAATATAACCTTCAATAAATTTGACACTTCTGAATATAACCCTATATTGGCAGTAATTGACGATAATCAATTGTCTATGAAGGCCGGTAATGATATTGTGTTTAACAATTATTCAAAAGGCAATATGATTACTGTTGATGAGGGACCTGACTTTGATGAGGGCGGTAAACTTCAAATGAATGCCGGTCATGATATTACCTTCAATCAGAGTTATAGCGATCCTCGGTTTGCTTCAAGTCTCTCGCTTTTGTCTTTGCAAGACTATTCTGATACCACTATCACAGCCGGTAACGATATTAATTTTAACCGCTATAAATATAACCCTTTCATCGACTTGTACCGTTATGCCAAGGCCGTCATCACGGCGAAGGGAAATATTAATTTTCGTGAGCAGGCCTCCAGTGCCTCCAGCACCCTCTATGCAACGACGTTGCAAAATAATTCTAATTTGACTTTGGAAGCTCTGGCCATTACCGGAAATATGCAGCAAATGGTGAATGCTCATGATACTTCGCAGGTCTTGGTGAAGGCTCATGAAATTTATTGGGATGCCCAAGGGGAAGACGTGTCTGAGCTTGCAGCAGAATATCCGGCCGTAACGAGTACGATCGTGTCGGATAATGGCAGTAAGGTTGAATTACAGGTCGATAAGGACATTCATGTATCCGTCGGCGTACCGGATACCTTGCTCTATGCCTATGGATGGGGCGGCAATATTACCTTGAATGCCAGTAATTCGATTTACTTGCATTCGGGGGGGGCAGACGGACTATGCTTCCTTGGCTACCATTCGCGCTCTGGATGGGACGGTTGATTTGACTGCAGGCGGTACGATTACGGTAGACAGTGAAGGGAAGACTGCCGCCTATACTGAGTTTTCGGGGAATATTGATTTCAATGGAAAAACAGTTATATCCGGTGCCGGAATCGGTGCTTGGTCAACAACGGATTCGAAAATAGGGATGAATCCCTATGGTGAAGAAACATCAAAAATCACTTTTAACGATTTTGTAACCATGGATCCGGTAAATATAGGCGCTAAAGCACAGTATAACGGCGACATCATTTTCAATAAAGGCTTTGCTATCGACGCCGAAGAAAATGCCTTCTATGCGGACTCGGCAGGGAGAATTCAGGCATTGGCTACCGGTGAAGACAAGGTCATTAAGGGGAATATGTTGGCTCGTAATGGTCAAATCGATGTCCTCTTTGACACGGCCAATTCATCTTTTACCGGTACGACGGAAGTGCAGAATGTTGAAACAATATACCCTATTAAGGACCAAGAAGATTACGGCGATGACGAAGAGTATGGTGATGAAGAAGAGACGTATGATGATGAATATGTAGACGACGATACCTCCGCATCCGATGGTGAAGGGTACGATGACAGTGATGAGGAAGAACCGGAATATCCCCCTGTCGAAGAAACACCACACATTAATATTGCCCTGAAAAACGGGGCTGTCTGGAACGTCACCGGTGACAGTACGCTGACTAATTTGGCTAATGACTCTTTCGTCAATCTGAGTGACGCTAATCGTATCGGCACCAGCCTTACGGCCCAGACCTTATCCGGTACGGGTACCATGGTCATGGACCTCGACTGGAACAGCAACGGCGGCGCAAAAGAAAAGACCGATAACAGCGATTACCTAAATGTTACGGAAAGTGCGACTGGGGCACAGGCTCTGGTAACTGACAAAGCATCCATGCATCTCGATGCCATGGGCGTCGATGACCGCCTCTATTTCGCTACCTTGGTCAACAGTGATGCCGTATTCACCAGTCCCATTACCCAACGCAACGTACAAAAGGGACATTTATACGACTATATCATCGGTATTGATTCTGAAACGACGGCGACAACGGATGATACATCGGATGCTGCCGAAACGATTGCCGATAGAGCTGCTGCAGATACGACGACGGATTGGTTCTTCGGCACCGTCGGCTATACGGAAAGCCCCGTCGTTGAAACGGGACGCATCAATTCGCAGATCATGTATGACCTCGTAACCGACGTCGACACCTTGAATAAGCGCATGGGCGACGTCCGTCATATGAATACCGATCCCGACGGCTGGTGGGCCCGCACGACGTACACCCATCAGGACCGCGATTCCTATTCCGGTCACAGCAACCGCTTTGAATTGGGTAAGGATTTTGTCATGAATCGGGCTGATGGCAGCACGGTCCATCAAGGCGCCGTCTTCACCTACCTTCGCGGGAAAGATTCCTTTACTACTGGAAACGGGAAATACAACCGCTACAGCGGCGCTCTCTACCATACCTGGCTCGGAAACGATGGTCGATATGTCGACGTTGTCGGCCGCATCGGTAAGGTCATGGGCAACAGCCATACCTTCTTGGTCAATGGCGACCAGTCGGACAGCTCCTTCGGAACCTGGTACCAACAGGCTAGTGTCGAAACGGGCCGCAGCTACGATTTGAAAGACGGCTGGTATTTTGAACCGCAGGCCCAGCTGCAGTATACCCATATGAACAGCAAGTCCTATACCAGCAGCGACGGCATCAACCACGACTTAGACAGCGTCAACAGCTTCATCGGTCGTTTAGGTTTCCGCCTGGGACAGAAGGTTAATGAAAAAACGAGTTGGTATCTGAAAGGTGACATCCTCCATGAATTCTCCGGTGACGGCGGCATGATCCTTACGTCTGCTAACGGATTGGAACGAATTGATTACAATCGTGACGGCAAGGACACATGGTACGACTTAGGCGCCGGCTTGACGACAGAATTGAGCCCGGCCAGCAGCTTGTGGTTTGAATTTGAACGCAAGTTCAGCGGAACCTACAATAACGACTGGGAATTCAACGGCGGCATAGCCTGGAAGTTCTAAGTGAGCTTTTTCTAATTCAATTTCATACTGGTTGAACAATATGCAACCCCTTCATGGATGCCTGATCGGCACCTGTGAAGGGGTTTTTGTATGGATAGGATTTTCAGTTGATAAACTTTATAGATTTAAAATCACTTTTTGTTATGGACTAACTCGGTCGATTATAGATAACGCATTATGGAAATCGGCTATTAACTTGTAATATATAAATAATAGACTTACAATGGAAATATAAATGAGATAATTTATACATATGATGAATTACCTTGAATGGATAATTTATTTTGTGGTAATCGGGAGGTAACTATGAGCGGTAGAATAATTAGAAGAGAATTATTACGGGCATTGGTATTAGGAGCCTTATTGAGTACCTCCTATATGGGCGTCGGAGCTGCGGCGGACTATCCCATAACTGGAGATACTATTTCCGGAAACCATGATCTTCAGGAACAATATAATTTGTTTAACCTTGATGGCAATCAAAAAGTAACGGCCACGTCGGATGTAACGGTTGTTTCAAGTGGCACAGAGATTGAAAATAAAGCGGCTATCATTGATGGAAGGAATAATAGTGGCTCTAGTTTAGATTTAAATATGGATGGCCATTCTTTATCGATAGAATCGTATCCGTATACTTTTTACATGACTTCAAGTAATCATAAGATAGATGTTCATGATGCGGACACGATTTCGGTTAAAGCAATCGGTCGACCGATTATGTATATGCCGTCGGGAGTGGGAATGAAATTAATTTACAAGCCAATAAAGATATTTTATTAACCCAGGTCAAAGATGATTTTGATTCGCCTTCTATGAGTGTTAAGGGGGATAACACATTAAGCCTGAAAGCCGGTAATGATATTGTTTTGCATAATGATGTAAAATCCAATATATTGACTGTGTCAAATAAGGCTGACCTCCAAATAGAGGCTGGTCATGATGTTGTGTTTAATAGGGTGAGTGCTGAGCCATATATACCAAACCTCTATGTAGAACGAAATGCCAATGCTACCGTCAATGCGGGTAATGATATTATTTTTAACCGTGTAAAAAATGCAACACCAATTGGTCTAAGAACTAATGCGACAGTGAACCTAAAAGCTAAAGGCAATATTATTTTCCATGAAGAGCAGGCTAGTAATCCGGTTGCCATTAACATGGAAAGTGACGCTGATTTTCAAATGGAAGCTCAAACAATTAGCGGTAATATGCAGCGTATGACCATGGTGGCGGGAGGTTCTAACTTTAATTTAAAGGCTGACGACCTTCAATGGGGCGCCCCGTAGGCCAGAGTGTGGAAGCTGTGGCACCCAAGAATGATCCTATGCTTACCAGTATGATTTCAGCAGGGCGGAGCAGTACCGTTAAACTGGATCTTGGAAATTCGGCAAAACTGGCGAATGAAATAACAGGGACTTTGTTATATACTAATTTCGGTTCGCTTACGATGAATGCCGGCGATTCAATTTATCTGCATAACACAGGCTATAAATCGGATGATAAATTTCAGTCTCTTATCCGTTTGCAGGGCGGTACCATTGACTTGACGGCAGGAGAAGGCATTTTATTAGATAATAAAGGGGCTATAGCTGTACTGTCGGAATATTATGGCGAAGTTAATTTTAACGGTAAAACGGCCATAAACGGTGCCGGTATCGGTGCTTTTGCGCCCGGTGGCGGGATAATTAATTTTAACGGCAATACGGTGATGTCGCAGGTCGGCACTGGCGCTTCGGCGTCGGAAAGCGGGACAATTAATTTTAATGGCAATACGGTGATGTCGCAGGTCGATATTGGTGCTTTGACGGAAACCGATTCAGATCCTTGGGCCGAAGAACTTACAAAGATTAATTTTGAGACGATGTAGTGATTGACCAGGCTGAAACAGGGGTTAGTGCAAGCTACAATAGTGATATTGTTTTTAACAAAGGTCTTAGTATTGATGCCAAAGACAATGCATTTTATACCGAGTCGCCGGCCGCATTCAGGCACTTGCCACTGGTGAAGATAAGGTGATCAAGGGTAACATGCAGGCTCTCAACGGTCAGATTGATGTCCTGTTAGATACAGAAAAATCTTCGTTTACCGGTGCGACGGAACTTCAGAAAATTGAAAAAGTATATTCTTGGGATGATGAAGAGTATGAGGATGACGATATTATCTATGATGATGAAGAGGATTGGGACGACGAGGATGACGGCGATGATTGGGAAATGCCGTATGTCGAAGAAACCCCTACCATTAATCTGACTCTGAAAAACGGTGCTGTCTGGAATGTCACTGGCGACAGTACGCTGACGAATCTTGAAAATGACTCCTTCGTCAATCTGAGTAACACTGATCGCACCGGAACCAGCCTTACGGCGCAGACCTTATCCGGTACGGGCACTATGGTCATGGATCTCGACTGGAACAGTAACGGCGGCGCGAAGGAAAAGACCGATAACAGCGATTACCTAAATGTTACGGAAAGTGCTACCGGGACACAGGCTCTTGTAACTGATAAAGCATCCATGCATCTCGATGCCATGGGCGTCGATGACCGCCTCTATTTCGCTACCTTAACCAACAGCGATGCCGTATTCACCAGTCCCATTACCCAACGCAACGTACAAAAAGGCCATTTATACGACTATATCATCGGCATAAATTCGGAAACGACAGCGACAACCGATACGTCTGATACTGCTGAAACAGTCGCTGATAGAGCGGCTGTCGATACGACGACGGATTGGTTCTTCGGCACTATTGGTTATACCGAAAGCCCGATTGTTGAAACGGGACGCATCAATTCGCAGATCATGTATGACCTTGTCACTGACGTCGATACCTTGAATAAGCGTATGGGTGACGTCCGCCATATGAATACCGATCCCGACGGCTGGTGGGCTCGCACGACCTATACCCATCAGGACCGCGACTCCTACTCCGGTCACAGCAACCGCTTTGAATTGGGCAAAGACTTTGTCATGACCCGCAGCGACGGCAGCACGGTTCATCAGGGAACTGTCTTCACCTATCTTCGCAGCACGGACTCCTTTGCTGATGGAAATGGGAAGTACAACCGCTACAGTGGTGCTCTCTACCACACCTGGCTCGGAAATGATGGCCGGTATGTCGACTTTGTCGGCCGCATCGGCAAGGTCATGGGCAACAGCCATACCTTCCTGGTCAACGGCGATCAGTCGGACAGCTCCTTCGGCACCTGGTATCAACAGGCCAGTGTCGAAACGGGCCGTAACTACGATTTGAAAGACGGTTGGTACTTTGAGCCGCAAGCACAGTTACAATACACGCACATGAACAGCAAGTCCTATACCAGCAGCGACGGTATCAACCACGACTTAGACAGCGTCAACAGCTTCATCGGTCGATTAGGCTTCCGTCTGGGACAGAATATTAATGAAAAAACGAGCTGGTACGTGAAAGGCGACATCCTCCACGAATTCTCCGGTGACGGCGGTATCATGTTGACCTCCTCAAACGGCTTGGAACGAATCAATTACTCCCGTGACGGCAAGGACACCTGGTACGACTTAGGTGCTGGCCTTACGACAGAATTAAGCCCGGCCAGCAGCCTGTGGTTTGAATTTGAACGCAAGTTCAGCGGAACCTACAGCAACGATTGGGAATCAACGGCGGCATCGCCTGGAAGTTCTAAGTAAGTTATTTCCGATTCAATTTTATAGAGTTTAAAAGATGTGCAACCCCTTCATGGATGCCTGACAGCGTCTATGAAGGGGTTTGGTTTTATATGGTTTTATCGAATTTCCTTGATTCATAGCCTCAACATGAAATTTTATCATAGACTAAGTCACTCCATTATAGATAATGCATTATGGAAAGCCATTATTAACTTGTAATATACATATAATGCACTTACAATGGAAATATAAGTGAGATAATTTATACATATGACAGAAAAATAAGAGGCAATATTTATGAGCATATGGTCAACGACTCCCTCTTATAGAAGCGGGAGCTTGTAAGTCAGAAAAACATAGGTGGTAGCGATGCTGAGAACAACATCTTCCTAATTCTGCCTACATCATCGGGCAGTTGACGATGCCCGTTTTGCCAAGGAGATTTACTCCGAGGCAGTGGTTGTCCTCTCGTAACGAGGGTGATTGTTCCCCGAAAGCCATTGGGTTCCGAGGTACTGGATGTTCATAGCTCCGATACGGTCATCATTGGATTGGTATCCGCACTGGCAGCGATACAGGTGTTGGTGAGGCTTACGATTTTCCTTACGGATAGTAGCGCACTTCGGGCAACGCTGAGAGGTGTATTTTGCCGAGACTTTCAATACTTCCGAGTGATTTTCGTGAGCCTTGTAGGTCAGATATTGCTCAAGCTGATAGAAAGTCCAACTCCGCAGGTCGTAATTCTGTTTGGCGGTTTTGGAGAGATTTGTTTCTTCAAAGCTGACACCTGTTAAATCTTCCAGCACAAACAGCGTATCCTTGCCGTATTTCGTAACGAGTGTCTTAGAAATTCGATGATTTACATCGGACATCCAACGGTTCTCTCGTCCGGAAAGGGCTTTGAGTCTACGCTTTGCCGATTTTGTGCCTTTGGATTGGAGCTGCTGTCTGACTTTGAGGAACTTATGTCGTTTGACTGCAATCTTTCGCCCGGAAACAAATTCGGTGTTACCTTGTTCATCGTAACTGACCGTCAGGAATCGCAAGCCACGGTCAATCCCGACAACATGACGGACGTTCTCCTTTTGGAAACCTTCAACCGCTTTGGTGACGGGAATATGCAGATACCACCGGCCTTTGAGTTCAACTAACGTTGCCGTGCCAAGATTCCATGAGCCATCGAGGTATTCCGAAAATGGCTTGCTTTCAAAGGTGCAACGAGTTCTTTTGCCAAGGGTGTTGATAGACAGGCTTTGTCTATTATCCACGAAGCTGTAATCACGGTTACGAACCAAATCCGCTTGCGGGCGCTTGAAGAAGATGGGCTTCCAAAGCCATTCGAGCGTTTTTGGGATGTATTTCCAGTTGCCATCTTGGTCCTTGTATTTGTATGGCTTTTGGAATAGCTGCTGCTTGACGGTCTTATAGCGAGCCATAGTCGTCTTGATGGACGACTGTGCAAGCTGTGACTTCAGCCCAAATTGACCACGAAGATCGCGGTACAGCTCTTTGTTGAGTCTTTGGTAAGATAGGTTAAATTGATTGTCGGAGATATATTGCGACACAAAATTACAAGCCTGACGATATTGCTCCGTCATTTGACGTAACAGAATTTCTTGTTCCGGAGAAACATGGATGCGAAGTTTTATCGTTTTAGTTAGGTCGGACACTTTTTCTCACCTGCCTTTCTAAGCATAGATTGCATTCATTAAGACCACCATATCATATATGTTACTAAAACTCTAGTATTTTAAGAAAGTGAGGTGAGCGGCATTCCGCCCCGACCTAAGAGGTCGGAGTATCCTGCCCGCATTTAGATGAAAATATCTTGGTCTCGACTGAAGTCGGAAAAGACAGGCCATAAGCACTTGACAGGCTGCGGGTCCTTGT
>ENA-OQBJ01000355-OQBJ01000355.1-human-gut-metagenome-genome-assembly--contig:-NODE-355-length-24442-cov-2.610528_pt1 | contig 24442 bp, 25 predicted proteins | sample MGYA00242743_ERZ504545 | MGnify/ENA primary metagenome ERZ504545 (study PRJEB26092, sample SAMD00036252) | human gut metagenome | host: Homo sapiens | study: EMG produced TPA metagenomics assembly of...
TATTGCAAAAGAAGAAGTTTCGTTAGTGAATGACATCACTGCCAAGCAAGAATTATTTAGAGACATGAACATTGAAGCAACCATAAATGATTATGTTGCAGCAATTAATGCGAAAGGAGCATTGTTCTTGAAGCAATATCTGAAAGAATTGGAAGCACAGAATCTTTCCACTGAAGAGCAAATGAAAATCATTGACTTTGCCATTCAGACAATATATGCAGATAATAAAATAGAATATTCAGAAGTAAAGTTTTTCAAGAAAATTCGCAGTCGATTGTCATTGACAGATGAACAAATTCTTGTCAAATATCCTGACCTCGAAGATTTCTTACTTCCCGACATTAATATTGTAGAGGACCCAGAGTGGAACAATGCTATATTTAAGGATATAAATTTTACCGAATATAGAGAAAGACAATAATGTGGACATAAAAATACCGCTGAAAAGACGCTCAAAATCTCTCCAGCGGCATCGTATACCTATAAAGAAACACCTTAACGAACCGGTGTCTTAGCCGAAAGTTTCTCCAGAAAATACACTAAGAAAAAGCCTACTACCATCAGCACTACTGCTTCCGGTACATGTGCATTAGGCAATATATTGGTTTCTATCAAAGGCTTTACTTCTCCGTGGCTGTCGACAAATGTCTCTACCACCTCTTTCCAAGGCCAAACCTTATTCAGGGAGCCCAACATAAAGCCTGTCAGTACCGCCAGCGTGATGTTGCGGAAATGTGCCAACGCATACGACAAGATGCGTGAGAAAGAGGTAATTCCAATGCAGGCACCTGCTCCAAATACAGCAATCACCACTACATCAAGCGTTTTCACTGCATCCATAATGAAAAAATACTTGCCTAACAGCACCAGAATGAAACTACCGGAAATGCCCGGAAGAATCATGGCACAAATAGCAATGGCTCCGCACAGGAAGATGAAAAGCAGATTAGAAGGTGTTTCGGCCGGAGTTGCTACGGTAATATAAAAGGCAACCACTGCCCCAATAACAAAAGCCACCCACGTTTTCCAGCTCTTCCATTCCTTGATGTCTTTCGATACAAACCAGGTAGACGCCAGCACCAGTCCGAAGAAGAACGACCAGACCAATATCGGCTGATCCACCAATAACCAGGTGATGAGCTTAGCCAATGAAAAAACGCTGATACCGATACCTGCCAGCAGGAAAAACAAGAAATTACCATTGATTTTCTTCCAGAAAGCCGCCCATTTCCCAGAAAAGAAAAGTTTCAGGCTTTCCAGGTTAATACTTTTAATCGAATTAATCAATTCGTCATAAATACCTACAATAAAAGCAATGGTTCCTCCTGATACTCCGGGAACTACATCGGCAGCTCCCATCCCCATTCCTTTTAACATCAGAACCGCATAGTCTTTCAGTTTTCGTTCCATCAATTTTTATCCATAAATGATTAGCGAATGCAAAGTAAGTGAAAAAAAACGCTCGGAGTCACTATCTCCAAAAACATTTTATGGTTTTTGTTGTTATATTTATGACGAATATTCAAAAATAGAATCATTATGGCAACAACTTTATTTCAAGGAACTCCCGTAGCACTAGCCGGAGAGTTTATACAAAAAGGAGCGCTGGCTCCCGATTTTTCACTGGTAAAAGGTGATTTAAGCACTTTTTCTCTGGCTGATGCCAAAGGAAAATTTGTAGTATTGAACATTTTCCCCAGCATGGACACTGGAGTATGCGCTGCTTCCGTACGTAAATTCAACAAACTGGCAGCCGGAATGGAAAATACACTGGTACTTGCTATTTCAAAAGACCTTCCGTTCGCACAAGGCCGTTTCTGTACGGCTGAAGGAATTGAACATGTCATACCTTTGTCTGACTTCCGCTATACTTCTACCTTCGGAAAGGATTACGGAGTGCTGATGACCGACGGTCCGCTGTGTGGACTATTGCTCGCGCCGTGGTTATCCTCAATCCGGAAGGAAAGGTTATCTACACCCAGCTGGTTCCGGAAATCGTAGAGGAACCGGATTATGATGCCGCACTTGCTGCACTCAAATAAATTTAAAGGTATATAAATAAGAAAAGGGACAGTCCGTACTTTCACGCCTGTCCCTTTTCCTTTTTATCTATCTTCTATCAGTCCCTTCTTATTCTGCAGAAAATTCCTTGATTCGCTGTTCTTCCGTCAAGCGGCATACCAGCAACGTATTATCTTTTTCAGCCACAATATACCCGTCAAGTCCCTGCACCACTACTTTCTTTTCCTGAGTAGCATGTACGATGCAATTTCGCGACTCATACATTTTTATATTCGAACCTATGCAGACATTGTTATGCGCATCACGTTTGGAGTTTTCATGAAGAGATCCCCACGTACCCAAATCACTCCATCCAAAAGAAGCAGGAAATACATAAATTTCATCTGCTTTTTCCATTACTGCATAGTCTACCGAAATATTTTCACATGTCGGGAAGAGTTCATCCACCATCTCCTGTTCCTTGTCTGTATAATAATAAGGGAGCAAGCGTTCGAACACCCTTGCCATGGCAGGTTGATATACCCGGATGGCATTGACAATGGTATTGACATTCCATACAAAGATTCCTGCATTCCAGAAATAGTTGCTGCGCTGCAAATAGCGTTCTGCCGTAGCCAAATCAGGTTTTTCACGGAACGCATCTACCCGATAAATTTCCTTATTGGAAGGACACGCCATCGACAAGTCTGCTTCAATATAGCCGTAACCTGTTTCCGGACGATTGGCTTTCATACCCAATGTGACAATAGCATCCGAGTCGGCCGTAAACTTCATAGCCGATGTGACAACACGACCAAACTCACGTACGTTCATTACCACATGGTCACTCGGTGTCACCACGATATTGGCTTTCGGATTACGTGCTTGATTTTCCAGCTCACATACGCAATACAAGGCGCTGTGTTACGGCGGCAAGGCTCCAACAAAATATGATCAACAGGAACCTCAGGGAGCTGTTCTTTTACAATCTCCGCATATTTGGCCGAGGTTACCACCCATACATTTTCCGGCAGGCACACATCTTTAAAACGATCGACGGTCAATTGAATGAGCGTACGTCCACAACCCAGCACATCAATAAACTGCTTGGGCATTTCTGGACTACTCATCGGCCAAAAGCGACTGCCTATGCCTCCGGCCATAATGACCACATGATTATTCATTGGATTCATAACAAACTTTTCTTGGTAACTTCGCAAAGTTAACTCATTAATTTGAATATTTCCTATCTTTGCAAAAAATTATCAACTGAAAATGAGAACATATCCATGCGTCCTGACCATCGCCGGATCTGACTGTAGCGGTGGCGCAGGCATACAAGCCGATATCAAAGCTATATCCGCCCTGGGAGCATACGCAGCCAGTGCCACTACTGCCATTACCGTGCAGAACACGCTCGGAGTAACAGGCATTCACCCCGTCCCCCCTGCTTACGTGAAAGGACAAATAGAGGCCGTTATGAACGACATACGTCCTAAAGCTGTAAAAATCGGAATGATCAATGATGCAGAAATCGTAAAGGTAATAGCAGAATCTATTCTCAAATATCATCCTGAATATGTGGTGTTCGACCCGGTTATGGTGTCGACCAGCGGATGCAAGCTGATGGAAGACGAAGCCATCGAAGCCATCACTACCCGGCTTATACCTCTGGCCAGCCTCATCACCCCCAATCTGAGTGAAGCGGAAATCCTGGCCGGACAAAAAATCAGTACTGTGGAAGACATGAAGCGTCAGGCAAAAGAAATGTTGAAACTAGAATGTAAAGGAGTGCTCATCAAAGGAGGACACCTGGACGGAGGACTGATGTGCGATGTGCTGCAAACGGCTACGGAAGAAGCCCCGCACTTGTTTACAGCCCCGAAAGTAGACAGCCGGAATACACACGGCACGGGATGTACCTTGTCTTCTGCCATCGCCACGTTTCTGGCATTGGGAGAACCCATGTCAGTAGCTGTAGAGAAAGCCAAACAATATGTATACAAAGGTATTGAATCTGGAAAAGACGTTTGCATCGGAGGCGGACACGGCCCGTTGAACCACTTCCACTCTCCCGTCGCCATGCACATTTTCGACAAAAACGAGTAATATCTCAAAAGAATCATTACCTTTGCAGACAATAACTTATAAACAAGAAAGATAATCATTATGAAAGCATTTGTATTTCCTGGACAAGGAGCACAATTCGTAGGTATGGGAAAAGACCTGTACGAAAACTTTCCGCTCGCTAAAGAATTATTCGAGAAAGCCAATGATATTTTAGGTTACCGCATTACAGACATCATGTTCGAAGGTACTGACGAAGACTTGCGTCAAACTAAGGTGACACAGCCTGCCGTATTCCTGCACTCTGTAATCTCTGCCTTGTGCATGGGCGACGCTTTCCAGCCGGAAATGACTGCCGGACACTCTTTGGGCGAATTTTCTGCCTTGGTAGCTGCTGGTGCTTTGTCATTCGAAGACGGATTGAAACTGGTGTATGCACGTGCCATGGCTATGCAGAAAGCATGCGAAGCTCAGCCGTCAACCATGGCTGCCATCATCGCATTGCCTGATGAGAAAGTAGAAGAAATCTGTGCTTCAGTTGCCGCTGAAGGAGAAGTTTGTGTGGCAGCCAACTACAACTGCCCGGGACAGATTGTTATTTCTGGTAGCATCGAAGGTATCAACAAGGCTTGCGAACTGATGAAAGCTGCAGGTGCCAAACGTGCCCTCCCGCTGAAAGTGGGTGGTGCGTTCCACTCTCCACTAATGGACCCAGCTAAAGTGGAACTGGAAGCTGCTATCAACGCTACTGAATTCCACACCCCGAAATGCCCGATTTATCAGAACGTGGATGCACTTCCACACACTGATCCGGCTGAAATCAAGAAGAATCTGGTAGCACAGCTTACCGCTTCTGTACGCTGGACACAGACTGTACAGCAGATGATTGCTGACGGAGCTGATGACTTCACAGAATGTGGTCCGGGTGCAGTATTGCAAGGATTGATCAAGAAAATCAACAAAGACGCCAATGCGCATGGAATAGCATAATCAGACCATGAGTCTGACAAGGGCACGAATTATACAAAGCAGACGGATTCTCTTTTTTATCCGTGCGAAAGTATAATTCGTGCTTTTTTCGTTTTTAAAATTATTCAAGCATTATGGAAACAACAAAAAAAATTATCATATACCAAGTTTTTACCCGCTTGTTTGGTAACCAGAACAAGACCTGCCGTCCAAATGGCAGCCTTGAAGAAAACGGATGTGGAAAAATGAATGATTTTACCAAACAGGCCTTGCACGAAATAAAAAAATTAGGTGCTACGCACATCTGGTACACCGGACTGATAGCACATGCTTCGCAAACAGATTATACCGCATACGGCATTTCTAAAAACCATCCTTCCATTGTGAAAGGGAAAGCAGGCTCTCCGTATGCCATCCGCGATTATTATGACATCGATCCGGACTTGGCCGAGCATGTAGACAAGCGTATGGAGGAATTCGAACATTTGGTTACACGCAGCCATGAATGCGGACTGAAGGTCATCATGGATTTTGTTCCTAACCATGTGGCACGGCAGTATCACTCTCTGGCCAAACCGGCTGGTGTAAAGGATTTGGGTGAGGAGGATGACTGCTCTCAGGATTTCAATCCACAAAACAATTTCTACTATATACGGGACAAAAGTTAGCAGGCGAAATTGACCTTTATGACCCGGAACAGGGGAATTACGAAGAAATGCCGGCCAAGGCTACCGGAAACGACCGCTTTGATGCATGGCCCAACCGGAACGACTGGTATGAAACCATCAAGCTGAATTATGGGGTAGATTACCTGCATCACACCGGAGGACATTTCGACCCGATTCCGGACACCTGGAAAAAAATGGAGGACATACTGAGCTACTGGGCCGGGAAAGGTATCGACGGTTTCCGTTGTGACATGGCCGAATGGTGCCTTGCGAATTCTGGGGATGGGTCATTCCGCGCATCAAGGCTGCATTCCCGCAGATTATCTTTATTGCCGAAGTATACAACCCGAATGAATACCGTAACTATATTTACAACGGACATTTCGATTACCTATATGATAAGGTAGGACTTTATGACACACTGAGAAACATTACTTGCGGATATGGTTCAGCCACCGGAATTACCCATTGCTGGCAAAGCGTGGACGATATTCAGGACCACATGCTGAATTTCCTGGAAAACCACGATGAGCAGCGCATTGCATCCGACTTCTTTGCCGGCAATCCTTTCAAGGCTGTTCCTGCTTCATCGTATCTTCCTGCCTGCGAAGCAATCCAGTCATGATTTATTTCGGACAGGAATTGGGCGAAAAGGGAATGGACTGCGAGGGTTTCAGCGGACAGGACGGACGAACCACCATCTTCGACTATTGGAACGTAGACAGCATTTACCGCTGGAGTAACCACGGGCGCTGGAATACGCATCTGCTCAGTGAAAAGGAGAAGGAGCTGCGTAAAACTTACGAAACCATCCTGCATATCTGCCAGAAAGAACAGGCTATCAGCAAAGGTGAATTCTTCGACCTGATGTATGTGAACCTGAACGGCTGGCAGATGAACGAACACAAACAGTACGCTTTCTTGCGCAAATACGGTCAGGAAGCACTCTTTATTATCGTAAACTTCAGTGATACGGCAAGTCAGGTAGCAGTTAATGTGCCGGCTCATGCATTTGAATACTTTAAAATGACTCCATCTGCCCAATGCAATGCCAAGGACCTGCTTACCGGAAAAACAGAGAAAATCTGCTTCACGCCCGAAAATCCCACTTGCACGGAATTGCCAGCATACGGTGGAAAGAATTTTTAAACTAAAAGTAAAATAAGCAGCCGAAACAGGACCGATAGCTTTCAAACGTAAATAGTTTTAATTTATTTTGTTTGGAAACTTGAAACAAAAAGGTATCTTTGCACAAATAGCATAACTTTGTGCAAACTATAAATACAATTATATGGAAAAAAGTTTTTTGGCCTTCATTGAGGACAGCATCAAAAAGAACTGGGACTGGATGCCCTGACAGACTATAAAGGTGCCACTCTGCAATATAAGGATGTAGCACGTAAAATAGAAAAACTGCATATTCTGCTGGAAGAAAGCGGTATCAAGCCGGGCGATAAGGTGGCCTTGTGCGGACGCAACAGTTCGCACTGGGGAGTAGCCTTTTTAGCTATCCTGACATACGGTGCGGTAGCAGTTCCTATTCTTCATGAATTTAAGGCAGACAATGTACATAATATCGTCAATCATTCTGACGCTCGTCTTCTCTTTGTAGGAGATGTGGTATGGGAAGCATTGAACGAGGCTGAAATGCCAAATCTGGAAGGTATCATTCTGATGACCGACTTTACCTTGTTAGTATGCCGCAGCAAGCAGCTGGAATATGCCCGCGAACACTTGAATGAAATGTTTGGAAAGAAATTTCCACGCAATTTCCGGAAAGAGCATGTCAGCTACCGAAGAGATACTCCGGAAGAGCTGGCACTTATCAACTATACCTCCGGAACGACCAGCTTCTCCAAGGGGGTAATGCTTCCTTACCGCAGTCTGTGGTCGAATACACAGTTTGCATTTGAGGTATTGACCCTGCAACCTGGCAATAAGGTAATCTCCATCTTACCCATGGCACACATGTACGGACTGGCATTTGAATTTATCTATGAATTCTGTGCAGGCTGCCATGTGTACTTCCTGACCCGCATGCCAAGTCCCAAGATTATTTTCCAGGCCTTTTCGGAAGTAAAACCCAACATTGTCATTTCAGTTCCACTTATCATTGAGAAGATTATCAAAAAGAATGTGTTGCCTAAGCTGGAAACACTGAAAATGAAACTTCTGCTGAAAGTTCCTTTGATTAACGATAAGATTAAGGAAGCCGTACGTGAACACATGGTGCAGGCTTTCGGTGGAAATTCTACGAAGTCATTATTGGAGGAGCAGCCTTCAATCAGGACGTAGAAAGACTACTCAGAAGCCTGGATTTCCCGTATACGGTAGGATATGGAATGACTGAATGCGGACCGATTATCTGCTACGAAGACTGGTTGCGCTACAAACCGGATCTTGCGGAAAAGCAGCCCCACGCATGGAAATAAAGATCGACAGTCCGGACCCTCAAAATATTGTAGGAGAAATCCTTACAAGAGGAGAAAACGTGATGCTGGGATATTACAAGAATCCGGAGGCAACTGCACAAGCCATCGATGCAGAAGGTTGGTTGCATACAGGTGACTTGGGAGTAATTGATAAGAACGGAAATGTTACCATCAAGGGACGAAGCAAGAATATGCTGTTAGGACCATCCGGACAAAATATCTATCCGGAAGAAATCGAAGAAAAGATTAGTAACCTGCCGTATGTATGTGAAAACATTGTGATTCAGCAAAGTGATCATAAACTGGCTGCACTTATCTATCCAGACTTTGAAGAGGCATACAAACAAGGGTTAACCGACGCCGATATTGAAAGAATCATGGAAGAAAACCGCATGGCAGCAAATGCGGAACTTCCTGCTTATTCTCAGATTACGCGCATCAAGATTTATCCGGAAGAATTTGAAAAGACACCTAAGAAGAGCATCAAGCGCTTCTTATACCAAGAAGTCAAGTAGCAAGTAGCATCATGAAACGAACATTTATATCCGCGTTCCTGTTAGGAAGTATCCTGACAGGAACGCACTTATCTGCACAGGAAACGAAACCGGTATCAACCCTGAAAAAAGGTCCGAACGTTTCACTGAACATCACCAATAAAAAGAAATTCCCGCCAAGGACATACGTAAACCTCGGCTTGTTTAGCAATTATTCTTGTTTGAACGGACTTGGTATCAACGCGATTTCCAGCCTTCAGCATTATAATTCATATGGTATGCAGATTTCCGGATTTACCAATGTATCTGGACTAAAGTCTACAGGGGTACAAATCTCCGGTATTGCCAATGTGACGGGTAAAAGAGCTTGCGGATTTATCCTTTCCGGTCTGACAAACGTCACAGGTACTTCTGCATACGGTTTATCTATTGCCGGTTTAGGAAATATTTCCGGAGGAGACATTAAAGGCGTAGGTATTGCCGGTTTGGTGAATGTCAGTGAAGATACCAGAGGACTCGCCATCTCAGGCTTGACCAACGTAAACAAGGACATTCAGGCAGGACTCATTATTGGAGGACTGATGAACGTTTTCTGGAAACTCCTCCAGAGGTGTACAACTGACCTCGCTATTGAACGTAAGTGGAAAGTCTAACCAAGGATGCAATTAGCCGGACTTGGGAATGTGAGTGTAGAAAACAAAGGGGTACAAACCGCATTGCTCAACTACAGCGTCAATAACAGAGGAGTACAGTTAGGAGTAGGAAATGTCAATACTAAAAACAGTTCCAAAGGTTATCAGATTTGGAATTGTCAATGTAAGTACAGACAGTACGGCCCATCAGATTGGCTGTATCAACCTGAAGCCACAAACCCGCGTACAAATGATTATATCCGGAGGTAATGCCAATAAAGCCAGCCTGTCTATCCGGTTCAAGAACAAATATACTTATACGCAAATCGGTACAGGTGCATACTATCTGGGCGTAGACAATAAGCTTTCCGTCACAGGTTCTATCGTGCCGGCGTGTATCACAGCCTGACTGACAAATTAGACCTCAGTGCCGACCTTGGATATTATCACATCGAATCATTGGAAAACAAGCACAACGGCTATCCGGCCCGCTTATACGCTCTCGAGCCACGAATAAGTTTGGAATATAGCTTGACAAAGAAATTCGGTCTGTTCCTTTCCGGTGGATACGGATGGACCCGCACATATAAAGGCAACCAGCTTATGACAAGAAAATGGTGATTGAAGCAGGAATGGTTTTGTTCTAAACAAAGCCATTCCTTTTTTATTGCAATAAAAGATTTTACTTATCCATCAAACTTGCAGAACGCACACGGCTCAGGGTTTCCGGTGTCATTTGCAACAAAGAAGCGATATAGACCAAAGGAGCACGCTTCAGAATTTCGGGATGCAGCTGAAGCAGTTTATTATAACGTTCATGCGCCGATTCAAAACGCAACGTATCAGCCTTTACCTGAGATTCAATCAAAGAGGCTTCAAATAGCTTGCGATACCACACTCCTATCTCAGCATCTTTTAAAGCCAATTGTTCTATTTTATCTTTAGGAATACCCCATGCAATGGTAGGCTCCAATGCTTCAATCATCAGGCGGGTAGGTTCTTCCTTCAAATAGCTTTCCAAACAAATCACGACGCCTCCTTCATACGCTATATGTTCGGTCAAGTCCTTATCGTATTTAAAATAAAACTGACGTGTCAATCCCTTTTCCAGATAGAGCATGGAACGACAAACATCGCCTTCATCCAGTATACGTTCACCCTTCTTAAATTTCCGGCAAATCAATATATCGGCCAGTTCATGAATCTGCTCCCGGCTTAAAAGACATTTCATCCCGGAAACCATAATCTTGGCTACTTCTATATTTGTCATCATATCATTCTGTTTATAAAATACTTATTTGACCTTGATGCGATCGAAACCTTCTCCAAACACACCAATAACGGCACTCTGCGAAACAAAAGCCTTGGGGTCAATGTCTTTAATCAGACGGAAAATAGTGTTGGATTCTCTTTTCTTAGCCAGCACAAACATCATTTTCACTCCGTTATGAGTATAGCAACCTACCCCGTCAATAAACGTAACTCCACGATGCAAGTCTTTATTGATACGGGCACCTATTTCCTCATATTTGCTGGATATAATAAAGAACTGCACAGACTGACGGGCACTGTTTACTACCTGGTCCAATACAAAACTGGATATAAAGAGCACCACATATCCGTAAACCACTTTTTCCCAATTATGCAGTACCAAATAACTTGAAGAAATAATAATCACGTCACAAATCAAGATAACCCTTCCCAACGTAATGTCACGATACTTATTGATAATAGCTGCAATAATATCGGTACCTCCCGTACTTCCGTTGGCAGAGAATGCGACTCCAATACCGGCTCCACAGAAAGAAGCTCCCAGCACACACGACATAAAAGGCTGGTCATGAATCAGTTCCCCTGTAACAAACTTCTGAATTACACTCAATATAAACGTCAATGTAAAGACGGCAAATATGGTCTTCAGACAGAATTTCAACCCTAGAATCTTCAAAGCCAGAAGAAGCAAAAGAAAATTTATAATCAGATAAGTATATTGTACAGGAAAACCTGTGCCCCAATAAACGATAGATGCAATACCCGGCACCGCTCCCGAAGGAATATCACTTGGCAACAGAAACACGGTCCATCCAATACCATACATAATCATACCCAAAGCAATCATTAAATAATCTTTGGTCTCTCTCAAAATTTTCTGCTTTCTAGTAGCAGGCAAAGCTGGATTCATTTTCGTATAGATTATCTTTAAAATTTCCAGGTGCAAAAGTAAGAAAAATTCCATACAATTGACTTATATCAATTTCAAAAAATAAGAAAAATAAAGCAGGGACAATCTTTTAAAAATGACATGATTTTCGTACTTTTGCCGCCAAATAGAAGAATAAATGGCATTAGTCAACGAACACCTGCTCAAATTACCGGAAAACTACTTGTTTACCGATATTGTGAAAAGAGTTAATTCTTTTAAAGTGACACATCCCCAGGCCCGCATTATTCATTTGGGAATCGGCGACGTGACCTCCCCATCCCCCAAAGCATGTGTAGAGGCTATGCAAAAAGCGGCCGGTGAATTAGGAAATCCCAACACATTCAGAGGTACGGACCTGAGCAAGGATATGACTTTTTAATCGAAGCTATCTTAAAGCATGACTACGCCGCCCACGGCATTTATTTTGATGCCAATGAAATTTTCATCAGCGACGGTTCCAAATCGGATACGGGCAATATCGGCGATATACTGCGCCACGATAACAGTATCGGAGTGACAGACCCTATCTACCCGGCTTACATTGACTCTAACGTTTCATGTGGAAGAGCCGGTACATTGGAAAAAGACGGCAAATGGAGTAATGTGGTGTACATGCCCTGCCGTATAGAGAATAATTTTATCCCGGAAATTCCCAAGCAACGCATTGACATTATTTACCTCTGCTACCCCAACAATCCTACTGGAGCCGTATTGAGTAAAAGTGAACTCAAAAAATGGGTCAACTATGCCATAGAGAACGATGCACTGATTATCTTTGATGCCGCATACGAACGATACATACAAGACCCGGATATTCCTCATTCCATTTATGAAATAAAAGGAGCCAAAAAAAGTGGCCATTGAATTCCGCAGTTTTTCAAAAACTGCAGGCTTCACCGGTGTGCGATGCGGTTATATGGTAATCCCTAAAGAAGTGACAGCCGCCACTTTGGAAGGCAAACGGATTCCGCTGAACAAATTATGGCTCAGAAGACAGTCCACCAAGTTCAACGGTGTATCTTACATCACCCAGCGAGGAGCAGAAGCTATTTATACTCCCGAAGGAAAAGAGCAAGTGAAAGCCATGGTACAATATTACATGGACAATGCACGAATCATGAAAAAGATGCTCTCGAAGACAGGCATACAATTTTTTGGAGGAGAAAATGCTCCGTATCTATGGATAAAAGCACCGGATAACCAGACTTCCTGGAAGTTCTTCGACAAACTTCTGTACGAAGCTCAGGTGGTAAGCACGCCTGGAGTTGGTTTCGGCCCAAGCGGCGAAGGCTATGTACGTCTGACCTCTTTCGGCGAACGCCACCAATGCGAAGAAGGCATCCAGCGAATTTGTCAGTGCCTGTAAACAAAACGACTTGTAAATATAGAAATCAAATAACTCAAATAAGAAATAAGGTATTATGTCAAAATTAAGATTCAGAGTAGTAGAAAAGGCATTTCACAAAAAACCGGTAGAAGTGGCCTCGCCAGCAACACGCCCAAGTGAATACTTTGCAAAATATGTATTCAACCGCGAAAAAATGTTCAAGTATCTGCCGAACAACGTATATGCCAAACTCATTGATGTGATTGACAACGGTGCCACCCTCGACCGCAGCATCGCCAATGCAGTAGCCGACGGAATGAAAAAATGGGCGATCGAATTAGGGGTGACCCACTATACACACTGGTTCCAGCCGCTGACGGAAGGTACAGCCGAAAAGCATGATGCGTTTGTGGAACACGATGGAAAAGGTGGCATGCTGGAGGAGTTTTCAGGTAAATTGCTTGTTCAGCAGGAATCAGATGGTTCTTCATTCCCCAATGGAGGTATCCGCAATACATTCGAAGCCCGCGGATATAGTGCATGATCCGTCTTCACCTGTCTTCGTGGTAGACGACACCTTGTGTATCCCGACCGTATTCATTGCTTACACAGGAGAATCACTCGACTATAAGGCTCCATTGCTGAAAGCATTGAGTGCCGTAAACAAGGCTGCTCTGGATGTAATGCATTACTTCGACCCCTCTGTAAAGAAAATCATTTCGTACCTTGGATGGGAGCAGGAATACTTCCTGGTAGACGAAGGGTTGTATGCTGCTCGCCCGGACTTGCTGCTGACTGGCCGCACTTTGATGGGACACGAAGCTTCCAAAAACCAACAGTTGGAAGACCATTATTTTGGAGCTATTCCAAGCCGTGTGGCTGCCTTTATGAAAGATTTGGAAATCCAGTCACTGGAACTGGGTATTCCTGTCAAGACGCGCCACAACGAGGTAGCTCCGAACCAGTTCGAACTTGCTCCGATTTACGAAGAATGTAACCTGGCAGTAGACCACAATATGCTGGTTATGTCACTTATGAGAAAAATAGCACGCAACCATGGTTTCCGTGTGCTGCTTCACGAAAAGCCATTCAAAGGTGTAAACGGTTCCGGTAAGCACAACAACTGGTCACTTGGAACCAACACCGGTACTTTATTGATGGCTCCGGGAAAAACTTCTGAAGAAAACCTGCGTTTCATCACCTTTGTAGTAAATACCCTGATGGCTGTTTACCGTCACAACGGACTGCTGAAAGCTTCCATCATGAGTGCTACTAATACTCACCGTTTGGGTGGTCACGAAGCCCCTCCTGCCATCATTTCTTCTTTCTTGGGAACACAGCTCAGCAAAGTGCTCGATCACTTGGAAGAAAGTACCAACGACGACTTAGTGTCTTTGGGAGGCAAACAAGGCATGAAACTGGATATTCCTCAGATTCCAGAACTGCTGATTGACAATACAGACCGCAACCGTACTTCTCCTTTTGCATTTACAGGAAACCGCTTTGAATTCCGTGCTCCGGGTTCAGAAGCTAACTGTGCCAGCGCCATGATTGCGCTGAATACAGCGGTAGCCGAACAGCTCATTGAGTTCAAGAAAGAAGTAGATGAACTGATAGAAAAAGGAGAACCTAAGATTTCTGCTATCATCCAGGTAGTTCGCAAATGCATCAAGGAATGCAAGCCTATCCGTTTCGACGGTAACGGCTACAGCGATGAGTGGAAGATAGAAGCAGCACGACGCGGTTTGGACTGCGAAACCAGCTGCCCGGTAATTTTCGATAACTACCTGAAACCGGAAAGTATCCGCATGTTCGAATCAACTGGTGTCATGACCCGCAAAGAGCTGGAAGCCCGTAACGAGGTGAAATGGGATATGTATACCAAGAAAATCCAGATTGAAGCGCGTGTATTGGGTGACCTGGTAATGAATCACGTGGTTCCGGTAGCCATTGAATACCAGACAAAACTGATAGACAATGCATACAAGATGAAATCGCTGTTCTCAGAAGAAGAAGCTCAGACTTTATCTGCTGAAAACTTGGCTATCATCAAGGAAATTTCAGAACATACTTCCTTCATCAAGAAGCATGTAGATGAAATGGTAGAAGCCCGCAAAGTGGCTAACCGTATTACCAGCGAACGCGAAAAAGCCATTGCTTATCACGATACAGTAGCTCCGATGCTGGAACAAATCCGTTACCACATCGACAAACTGGAACTGATTGTCGACGATCAGATGTGGACACTTCCGAAATATCGCGAACTGTTGTTCGTTCGATAATTCCGGCATACAAGTCCTACCATTATTTTATTATCCCCGAAAGACTTTGATTGGCCAAATTGGTCCTGAAAGCCTTTCGGGGATTTCTTTTCTGCATACTTTTTCTAACATTTTGTCTGACACGAAAGAATTATTTTCCACAAAGTATATATCTTTGCAGCATGGAATGGCTAATTAATTTATTTGTGGAACAATCCGCTCTTCAGGCGGTCATCATACTGTCGTTGATTACGGCAACCGGATTAGGATTAGGGAAAATTCATGTCTGCGGTATCTCCCTTGGAGTCACATTTGTTTTCTTCACCGGAATTCTGGCCGGGCATTTAGGCTCGCCATTGATTCGCAAATGCTCAGCTATGCAGAAAGCTTCGGATTGGTTCTCTTTGTCTATTCATTAGGGCTACAGGTTGGTCCAGGATTTTTCAGTTCATTTCAGCGAGGCGGATACCGTCTGAACCTGTTAGGATTAGGAGTCATCTTCCTCGGTACAATAATGGCCGTAGTGCTGAGTATGACCACTCCCATCAGCCTGCCCGACATGGTAGGTATTCTTTGCGGAGCCACCACCAATACTCCTGCATTAGGTGCCGCACAGCAGACACTGAAGCAATTAGGAGAACCCACCAGCGGAGCTGCCCTCAGTTGTGCCGTAACCTATCCGCTCGGAGTTGTGGGAGTTATTTTTGCCATCGTTGTTATCAGAAAGTTCTTTGTACGCCCATCTGACATGCAGGAGCATGAACATGACGATTCCAACCACACGTACATCGCTACTTTTCAAATACATAATCCCGCCATCTTCAACAAAAGCATACAGGATATTGCTCAGGTAGGCTATCCCAAATTCGTCATCTCACGACTCTGGCGTGAAGGTACCGTGAGCATTCCGACTTCCGAAAAGATACTGAAAGAGAACGACCGTATTCTGGTAATCACGACCGAAAAAGATGCGCCTACACTGACCATTCTGTTCGGTGAACAGGAAAAACGGGACTGGAACAAAGAAGATATTGACTGGAACGCCATTGACAGCAAACTGATATCCAAGCACATTATCCTCACCCGACCGGAAATCAACGGAAAGAAACTGGGTTCACTTCGTCTGCGCAACACATATGGCATCAATATCAGCCGCGTGCTACGAAGTGGTGTACAATTGCTGGCCACTCCAGGACTGGTACTGCAATTAGGTGACCGTCTGACGGTAGTAGGTGAAGCGGCAGCCATTCAGAATGTAGAGAAAGTACTAGGGAATACCGTAAAAACACTTAAAGACCCTAATTTAGCTTCTATTTTTATCGGTATCATACTAGGACTCATCGTAGGTTCCATCCCTATTGCTATTCCAGGTATCAGTTCACCTGTCAAATTGGGATTGGCAGGCGGACCGATTGTAATCGGTATCCTGATTGGATCCTACGGGCCTCGTCTGCATCTGGTGACTTATACCACACGTAGTGCTAACCTGATGCTCCGAGGTATTGGATTGTCTCTCTATCTGGCTTGCCTTGGACTGGATGCCGGAGCACACTTCTTTGAAACGGTTATGCGTCCGGAAGGAGCCTTGTGGGTAGGCATCGGATTCCTGATAACCTTTATTCCTGTCATTATCATGGCGTTAGTGTCCCTTCGCCTGTGCAAAATGGACTTTGGAAATACATGCGGTATGCTCTGCGGAAGTATGGCCAACCCAATGGCACTGAACTATGCCAATGACATTATTTCAGGAGATGAACCTTCGGTAAGCTACGCGACAGTCTACCCTCTCGGAATGTTTACCCGCGTCATTATTGCACAATTAGTGCTTATGTTATTTTTATAGAAACTTTTAAATCACTCGATATCATGAAAACCTACAAACAAATTACCCCGGAAATGATACAGAAGGACATCCGCTACCTGGAACTCCTTTCACACGATTTCCCCAACCTGGCTGCAGCCAGCACGGAAATCATCAACCTGGAGGCCATTCTAAACCTTCCGAAAGGAACGGAACATTTTCTGGCCGACTTGCACGGGGAATACGAAGCTTTCCAGCATGTGCTCCGCAATGCTTCCGGAGCTATCAAACGGAAGGTAAACGAGATTTTCGGCAACAACCTCCGCGAAATGGAGAAAAAGGAACTCTGCACGCTGATATATTATCCGGAGCAGAAGTTACAACTGGTAAAGGAAGTGGAAAAAGACCTCGTGGACTGGTATGTCATCACTCTGAACCAGCTGGTAAAAGTCTGCCAGAATGTATCATCCAAATATACACGTTCAAAGGTACGCAAGGCACTGCCTGAAGAATTCTCCTACATCATTCAGGAGTTACTTCACGAAAGTCCCATGGACCCAATAAGCAGGCCTACATCAATGTCATTATCCGTACCATCATTGACACACGCCGCGCCGATGACTTCATCATTGCACTGTGTAACCTGATACAGCGACTGACCATCGACTCACTGCATATCTTAGGAGACATTTTCGACCGTGGTCCTGGTCCTCACATCATCATGGACACGCTTTGCGACTATCATAACTTCGACATCCAATGGGGTAATCACGACATCCTCTGGATGGGAGCCGCATCAGGAAATGATTGTTGTATTGCCAACGTACTGCGTCTGGCTATGCGCTACGGCAATCTGCCGGCACTAGAAGACGGATACGGTATCAACCTGCTTCCGCTGGCTACCTTTGCCATGGAAGCATACGCCAACGACCCATGTGAATACTTTGCTCCTAAGATTGCCCCCGAAAGCAGTTCATACAATGACAAGACCTTGCGGCTCATCTCACAGATGCACAAGGCCATCACCATTATCCAGTTTAAGCTGGAAGCTGCTGCCATCCGACGTCATCCGGAATTTGACATGGACAGCCGTCTGCTGTTGCACCACATTGACTTCAAGCGGAAAGTATTCCAGCTAGACGGAAAAGATTACGAAATGCGCGACTGCCTGTTCCCGACCATCGACCCGGAAAACCCATACCAGTTGACGGAGGAAGAAGAGGAAATCGTACAGAAATTGCACAAATCTTTCACGGGAAGCGAAAAATTGCGCAAGCACATGAAATGCATTTTCCGTTACGGATGCATGTACAATGTATGCAACTCCAACCTGCTCTTCCATGCTTCTATGCCGATGAATGCCGACGGAACACTCAAGGATGTTGAAATTCTTGGAAAGAAATACAAAGGAGAAGCCTTACTCAAGCGTGTTGGCCAGCTTATCCGTACGGCTTATTTTGCAGAAGAAGACAATTCTGAAAAAGCATTTGCCAGAGACTTCATCTGGTACCTGTGGTGCGGAAAGAATTCTCCCGCCTTCGACAAGAGTAAAATGGCTACCTTCGAACGTTATTTCCTGACCGACAAAGAAACCCACAAAGAAGTGAAAGGCTATTATTACACCTTACGCGACCGTGAAGATATCTGTGACATGATTCTGGATGAATTCGGCGTGGAAGGAGAACATCGCCACATCATCAACGGACATGTACCGGTAAAAGCGGTCAAAGGCGAGAAACCGATTAAGGCCAATGGTAAACTGATGGTTATTGATGGAGGATTCTCCAAGGCTTACCAACCGGAAACGGGCATTGCAGGCTACACGTTGGTATACCACTCACGCGGTTTCCAGCTTGTACAGCACGAACCCTTCACTTCTACCCAAAAAGCCATTGAAGAAGGACAAGACATTAAGTCGACCACCCAAATCGTAGAATTGAGCAGTCAGCGCATGATGGTGAAAGATACCGACAAAGGACGCGAACTGATGGTACAAATTGAAGATTTAAAGAAACTGCTGGTAGCTTACCAGAACGGTATCATCAAAGAAAGAGGTATTTAAGCTTCTACCATATTATTCAATCAAAGAAAAAGAGACTATTTCGTTTTACCGGGAAATAGTCTCTTTTTTATTACACAAAATAAAAATGGTTGGCGTCCACACAATCACTTGCTCACACGCCAACCGAAATCTAACTAACTTTTGTTTAACTATTATTTATTGCCAATATAATAGCCTAAATGAGTAGGTTGATTATAACCTATATTCTGCATCGCCTGACTCATGTCATAAGTATGATCTGTCATAAGATGCGGGAAACGATGCTCTGTCGGATAATTCGTAGAGAAAATATAAATCGCTGACTGATCTGGAGAACCCATGATAACTTCCTCACGCCAGTCACCCAAGAAATCACCATAATAACAAGGATTATATTTTGTACTATGATTACCCTGATTGCTTCCATATCCAGTTGCAAAATTCACAAGACGGTTCTTGTCCGTTCTCGGATTAGCTTTATAGCTACAATCAAGGCACGGTCAAACAACTCACGTGTCAGCTCTCCACTCCACCAAATTGCCGCATTATATAGTGTACCACCACCAATACCAGTAGGCATATCAGAACTTACAGGTACATCTGTAGGACCACCACAATTGTACATTCCAGAATTCATTGAAGACCAATATTCCATATTCGGACTATCAGGATCTACATCTGCTACAATACAACGTCCCACATCACCACGTTTTCCAGCTCCATGAGCAGAAATCAAAGAACCATCACGTGCATCAATAACCTGACATCCATATCCTAATCCTTGTACAGAATATGTATTTTCTTCCTCAAATGAAGCAACAATCTGCAAGCCGTCACGATCTTTGATAAACTTACCTACATGCAAACAGTCTCCATGTCCGTTTCCTGTACACCAAAGCTCATTTCCATTGTCATCAATTGCAGCTTGTCCATACAATACTTCATCTTTTCCATCATTATCCAAGTCTGCTACACGGAAAGCGTGAGAACACATTGCCAGCCATTTTTCGTCATGATCTTTTGTATCAAATTTCCAACGGTTTTCCAGCTCTGATCCCTTCAAATCAAAGGCCCAAACTTGCCAGTTCTTATACACACCACGAGTTACAATCAAACTCGGATTAGAAGTTCTAGCGCCTGTTGTTGGATCTGGAATTCCATCCAAATAAGCAGCTCCAATAAAGAAACGATCCATACGATTTCCGTAATCGTCACCCCAGTAATCTCCCCAATATTCAGCACGTGCTACTTTAGAACCTTCTCCTCCGCGAGGAATATTATCCGTACGTGCAATTTCACGACCGTCATATCCACGACATATTGAGATATACTCAGGACCTTCAAAAATCAGACCACAAGTAGTAGGAAGTTTTGCACCTGAAGCCCATCCGGCACCATTTAAATCACGGATACGATAATCATGTACTTTTCCATCTTCACCTGTAATCATTTTTCCATCTGCAAACTGAGTACCTTCGGCAGAGCGGAAAGCGATTTCACACAGTCCATCACCATCAAAATCATACAATATATAAGAAGTATAATGAGAACCCGAACGAATATTAACTCCCAAGTCAATACGCCATAGGAAAGTTCCATCCAGTTTATAGGCCTCCAACAAAGTGGTACCACTATGCCATCCTCCTTGATTTGCTCCATCATAAGGTTCACGTTTAATCACAATTTCCATTTCACCATCACCATCCAGTTCACCTACCTGAATATCATCTGCTACATAAGAACCGCTTTCCGGCAATTCAATTGTAGAAGGATTTGCATTCAATGTAATTTTACGGTAATAAGTTTGAGCCATCTCTGGCGTAAAATCACACTCACAAACAGTTTCAGTGCTTCCAGATAATGTGACACGATAATGATTTGCTTTTGTAGCATCTATATTTTCATCCAAGAAGCAAGTTGAATTAAGCAGTGCCTCGCCATTCAATTTTACTTCCTGCCTCCATCTACCGATTTATAAATATCAAATGCCACGTCAGACGGATCGCTTTGTAATAGTCGCCAGCTAACTAAAGCACCATGTATAAAAGTAGTAGAATTAGCAACCGCATCAGGAGTAGGATCATAACTTACCCACATAGCCCGACCGTCTTTTATTACTTCTGAGGGAAGTGCAGGCAGTTCTTCTGTATCACTACCTCCTGGCTGTGGAACCGGAGTCTCTTCATCAGAACATGCTGATAATGCAAAAAGACAGACAGCACCTAAGAAACTTGTAAATAGTCTTTTCATGATATATTTTATTTTTTAATATTTATACTTGATTTCCAATCTGGAATCCAGGCTTACCAGCCGGATTCTGACCTAAATTAGGATTCTTCATTCTTTCAGATTGAGGTATAGGGAAGAAATACATCTTATCGTCCCACTGACGAGTATTCTTCACAATTGCATAAGAGTAGATACCTGTTCCATCCGCATTGTCACCAGTCTTAGTTATTTGCAAACCGTCTACACTTGAAAAATATTTATCAGCTTCTTTCCAACGGCGAACATCCCAAAAACGATGTCCTTCAAAAGCAAGTTCCACCATACGTTCTTTCTTATATGCTTCCCAAAAATCTTCATTTGGCATACGTAACGGGAAAGGAGGCATATTCACTCCTTTACGCTCACGCGTCATACTGGCAGCCTGTCGAGCCGACATAGTAAACTCGGCATCCGTTGCATCTGCATTTCCTAAATAACGGAATACAGCTTCCGCATAATTCAAATAGAATTCTCCCAAACGATAAGTAATCCACGTATGATAAGCTGACTTATAAGTACTATTAGAACGAAGGTCAATGTCTCCCTGACAATATTTCTTCAAATAATATCCCGTTGGAGTACCTCCATTCAAAGGCTGTCCATTTGCACCTCCCTGATAAGTATAAATTGGAGTTTCATTCCAAGTAGGCCATTCTACCTCTTCATTTACACAAATTGTCATTTTCAAACGTGGGTCACGGTCGTCATAAGGTTTTGCCGAGTCAAAAACACGACTTCCTTTCGCTTTCCATACGCCATCAACCAAACGAACCGGATAACCGTCGGTAGTTTCATATGCATCCACCAGATTTTGTGTAGGGCAGTTTCCTCCTTTTCCACCTTCAATACCGGCAGGATAATTATAAGATTCCATAGAACTTGACTCCTTGTTGGCACGACGACCAAAAATCAACTCATCAGTTGCATTTTTATAGTTATTCTTATCCCACAAAGAAGCATAATCATCTACCAGCTTCATTCCACGATTGTTCACACAATAATCCAGTAACTCTTTATTTGCCGTAGCTGCACGATGCCACAATTCTGGATTATTTTCCGTGTTGAACAACGGACTTGCCGCATAAAGAGCTGCACGAGCTTTCAAAGCTAATACGGTAGCCTTATTTACACGTCCTGTTTCTGGAGATTCACTAGGCAGTACCACATCTGCTGGAAGATTAGCATAATCTTCTATTATCAAGTCTTTTATCTCATCACATTCAGAAATAATATAATCAAATATATCCTTAGCAGGAGTACGACCTAAAGAATTACTTTCATCGGCAGACATAAAATGATCTGTAAATGGAACATCACCATATTGTCGCACTAAATTAAAGTAGAAATAAGCCCTCAAGAAACGTACCTCATACTGGTAGTTATTATAACGGAACATCTGAGGCTTATAGTCTGCATTCTGCTCTAACTCTGGAAATGTCAGGCCAAGATACTTATCCAAGAATAAATTACAATTAGAGATACCAGAATAACAAGTATTCCATGTCCCACTTTGAGCATTTATCGGACTCCAAGCCCCGTTATAAAATGTCTCAATAGAGTTTCCTGTATATGCATACTGTGATTCATCTGTAGCCGATCCTATTACTGCACCTGAATAATTTCCAAAATCGGTATCTAGATCCAAGTAAATAGTAGTAACCAGACCTCCTACATTTCCAAAATTCAGCTTCACAAAATCTTCATCATAATTATTATATTCATGGTAGTTCATTTGGTCTGAGCACGAAGCCAATGCTCCCATACACAACATACCATAGACAATTTTTCTAAGTTTCATTCTTCGTTTCTTTTAAGATTAAAAACCTACTTTCAAACCAACAATCAGACTCTTGTTCAATGGGTTTGTCGCTCCATAAGATTCAGGGTCTAACACATCAATCTTATCAAAGCACAGCAAATCAACTCCTCGTACATACAATCTTGCATCTCCGATGAATTTGGTTTTCTGCAACCATGATTTAGGGAAGTTATAATAAACTTCAATATTGCGGAGTTTCAAGAACGAACGGTCAGCCAGCCACACCGTATTTGTCTGGTAGTTATTCGTATTGCTCTGAGTACTCAATCGAGGATATTTTGCATCTTGATTATCAGGAGTCCAACGATTTTCATAATAATGAGTAGAAAGCGTAGTTGTGCTCAGCAAAGGCCAGAACATACTCTTCGTATTCAGGATGGCAGAATAACGGCCTGTTCCCTGGAACTGGGCGTCAAAGCCAAGTCCCTTCCATTCTGCTCCCAAATGGAACGTATAGTAGATTTCTGGAGCAACAGTGCTATAACCTATAGCCGTTACGTCATTACTATTGATTACTTTATCTCCATTCACATCACGGTACTTAATATCTCCTGGATATACTGTTCCGAAACTTTGAGGCAAGCTATTAGCAATATCATCTGCATCTTTGAAGAAACCTACAGCTTCCAAACCATAAATCTGATTCAATGAATGACCTGTTTGCACAAGATTATCATACATTCTAGGTTCTTCCAACTGCTCTTTAATTTTGTTTCGATTCCAGTTAAAGCTACCTCCTGCATTCAATACTACATCTCCGATACGCTTCGTATAATCAAGGCTAAACTCACCTCCCCAACTATCTACCACACCTGCGTTTTCATACGGAGGATTCTGTCCTAAGACAGCTGTATATTTACCTTCAGAAGAAACCCAGATATTATTTCTACGCTGGTAATACGCATCGACTGAAAGATTCAAGCCTTTAAATAAAGTCGCATCTATACCGACATTATATTTATATCCTCTTTCATGCGTATAATTTGTACTAGCCAAACGACCGAGTTCTGTAGTACCAAATGAAGAATCATACGCACTATTGAACATATAGCGTGTACCTGTTGTTGTATAAATCTGATCCCAATAATCATATACATCACTAGCTGGCAAATAATCTGCATTGATAATACCAAATGAAGCACGAAGTTTCAAAAAGTCAATCCATGCTGCATTATTCATAAAATCTTCTTCAGAAAGTACCCATGCTGCAGACACTGTAGGAGAGAACGCCCATTTATGTCCTGGAGCAAGCAGACTAGAACCAGAACCTACCAAAGCCAGATCCAGGAAATAACGCTTATCATATCCATAATGAGTAAACCATGACACATTCTGACGATAAATAGTCGTATTCAACCCGTATGAATCACGATATTCATATTCCCATTTCAACTGAGAATATACATCATGTTTATCACCGAAAGTACGATTATAATCAAAAACCTCCCGAGAAATTGAA
>ENA-OQBJ01000356-OQBJ01000356.1-human-gut-metagenome-genome-assembly--contig:-NODE-356-length-24437-cov-3.894570_pt1 | contig 24437 bp, 20 predicted proteins | sample MGYA00242743_ERZ504545 | MGnify/ENA primary metagenome ERZ504545 (study PRJEB26092, sample SAMD00036252) | human gut metagenome | host: Homo sapiens | study: EMG produced TPA metagenomics assembly of...
TTTTGCCTGCTCCACAGATTCACCGCACTATTTCCAAGTGTTGCAAGAATAAATTCTGTGTTTTTGTTAGCAAAAAATGCTTTCTCCTGGAAATATTTTTTTACATAATCCAGTAAAATATCTCCAGCATTAGAGACGCTCCGCCGATTACAATAACAGAAGGATCCGTTACAACTGCCAGATTGGCAAGACCGTGTCCAAGATAACGGCCAAATTCTTCTACAATCTCTGCTGCCACAGCATCCCCTGTTTTCAATGCATCAAATACGGCCTTGGCACTTACTGGCTTTTCACGCAATACACTATCTACATGATCCTGTTTCAAGCGCTTTTCTGCCAGCTTTACAATCCCGGTTGCTGATGCATATTGCTCCAGACATCCTGTATTGCCACAACCACACTTTTCAGTTTCTTCATAGTTCATACACAGGTGACCAATCTCTCCACCTGCTCCGTGTGCGCCGACCAACGGTTTCCCATCTATGATGATTCCACCACCAACACCTGTCCCAAGTGTAACCATGATCATGTTCTCCTGCCCTTTTCCTGCTCCAAGCCACATTTCTCCAAGCGCAGCCACATTCGCATCATTTCCTACTTCGGTACGAAGCCCGGAGAGCTCTTCCATCTCCCGTTTTACTTCTTTATATTTCCATCCCAGATTTACGGTATTCTTGACAATTCCATCAGCTTTTACAGGTGCTGGAACGCCAATTCCGATACCATTTACATCGGACTTCAGAATCTTCTTCTCTTCCAGTTTATTTAATATAGATTCACTGATATCAGGGAGAATTCTCTCTCCCTGATTCTCAGTATGAGTCTTTATTTCCCATTTATCAATGATTTCTCCGCTGATTGAAAACAATCCAATTTTCACGGTTGTCCCACCGATATCAATTCCAAAACAATATCTCATTTTTTCTGATTTACTCCTTTGATAATCCAGCTCTCTCATCCAGTCTTGCACGGATCTCTGCACTTCTCTTTTCATTTAATGGGTAGAAATACAGTGGAATCAGGCATACGAGATACATAATTCCAAAGATCAGATTGACCGTAAGATTAATTCCATTCATTGCAACAGCCGTCTGCTGTGCATTTGCAACATATCCAAATACCGCCATAATAAGTAATGCTCCAGATACCCCAAACGCACTTCCGAATTTTGTAGATAATGATACCGTTGCGTAAGATACTCCATCTGCACGCACCCCGTGTCTGTCTTCTTCATAGTTGATTGCATCTGGCACCATCGCCATTGGAATCGGGAATGAGAAGCAGAAGAATCCATAACATGCATGTAATATAATCAATACCGGAATATTACTGTAACCCATTGTATTTCCTACAATATATATCAGGATCAGCGAAAGTCCTGCTCCGATATAACCAATTGCTGCCATCTTTTTCTTTCCAAATGTTACCATATGATTCTTCGTTACAAGAATGCCAATAACGGTCATCAAGGAAGGTAATGACATAAACACTGCAACCAGATCCATTCTCTGTACATCATACATCAGGTAATAAATTACGACTCCCATACGTCCGAAGAATGCTGTCATTGCAATTAACTGGATTAAGAATAGTAACATCAAAGGTCCATTTCCTAATACAGATTTCAGACTTTTTGAAATTGGGATTCTGGTTTCTGTCTTTTGTGGCTGAATTGTCTCTTTACAGTTTGCATATACAAAATAAAAGATAGGAATTGCACAAACTGCAAAAATAATAGCTACGATTGTATAACTTTTTGCTGTATATCCCTGACTTCCGGCAGAAAATGCAGCAAGCATTGGTGCTGTAATTGCATTTAATAATACAGAACTGATATTTGTTCCCATCATACGGTAACTGTTAAGCTGTGCGATATCTTCTGCATTGGTTGTCATAACTGTTGATAAAGATCCGTAAGAAAGGTTTACAACGGTATATAACATTCCACAACCAATATAAGAAAATGCTGCCCAGCCAACTGCTGCAGATCCTTTTCCAAATGTGGTAAATGTCAGCACTGAAAACAGTGCCAGAAATGGCGCACCGTAGAATATATATGGACGGAAACGTCCTTTTTTACTGTTTGTTCTTTCTGCGATCATTCCAAACATTGGATCATTGACACCATCCCATATTTTAGCGATCAGCATAATCATGGATGCAATTGCCGGTGCCATTCCTACAACGTCTGTATAAAACACACTCAGATAACTTCCTACGAATGTCCAGCATAAGTTACTTGCAAAATCTCCACAACCATATGCAAATAATGTCTTTTTCGATAATCTATTTCCCGGATTTTCCATTTTTTATCCTCCATGACTGCCCGGTTTATCTACCGAGCAGTTTCTTCATCATCGCAACGTGTCTGCGTGTCATAATTTCTGCATTACCAGAGTTATGGTCTTCATATTCTGTTACAATATATCCATCGAAGTCTGAATTCTGAATTACTGGCATAATCTCATTATATGGGATACTTGCTTCTTTCAGATCTTCGCTTACATAGTGGCACTTTCCATGCATATGGAAGCAGTATGGCATGATTTCTTTTAATCCTTCCAGCTCTGCTTTACAATCTTTTCTAAACTGTACGAATCCATACATTCCCTGCAGTGCTGCAAATGCCGGTCCTGTTGCTCCTGCTTCTGCCAGTTTTCTTACCGCTTCATCCTGTGGTACACCATTCAGACGCATCTCTTTTGCCATCTCAAGAATCTCTACCGGTACTCCCTGTGCCAGAGCTTCATCCAGTGTGGTTTATTCGGTGCTGTTGCGAATAATCCAAAATCAGGTACAAATCCGATATACTTAGATCCCGATTCCTGGATCTTACTCAGATATTCTCTCATAATCGGTGTATTTGGTGTCTCCGGATTGTGAATCTCGATACCTACTTTTACATTATATGCCTCTGCATAAGGAGCCAGTTTTACAAGTGCCTCCGGACTTAACAGGAACTGCTCACGCATAACTTTACATCCCATTTTATTGGCACTTTTTACATCATTGATTGCCATCTGAAGCATCTCATCTTCTGTAAGATTGCGGTCTCCTCTCATTCCACGATCCATATTAGCCGAATAGCAGATTGGTGCGATATCATAATACTCAGACATCGCTTTGATCTCACCTAAAAATTTATCACTTACATAAGGATAAGACGGAACCATCTGTGTTGCAACAATTTCATATCCCTCTGAACCGATTTCTTTTGCCTTGCGGATACAGTCTTCCAGAGTCATCTCGCCACGGCAGTATTCCTGTGTAAAACAATATAATGTAATTCCTAATTTAATATTACTCATGATTTTGTGACCTCCTTAAAACTCTGCTAATGTAAGCTTTTTACTTCCGCATCCATCAATTGGCATATACTCTGTATCACTGATTGGCATATATGGTGAATGGAACATTAATTTTACATCCACGTCATGCTCTCCAGCAGCAATTCCTCCGTCTTTAAAGATTTTAATTGTTGCCGGTTCTGTAATCTGCCAGAACTCAGATACCAGATCATGTAACTGTGCTACGCCAAATTCTTTTCCATGCAGACAGAACTTAATATCTTCTGTTGGAACTTCTTCTCCATCAAGCTTTACACCAAATTCATCAATAACAGAAAGGAAATGTCCTCTATAATAACTTAATCTGATGTCGACTGATAACCTACTTTTTTCCCGTTTGCAAATATATTTTTCATGCTGTCATCGCACACTACATCTACAAAATTGATTCTCATTGCAAAAGCCATGTCTTCTGCCTCCTATATCTTAGATTTTCACTTTTAGAACTTGATTTCTCTGTTTTCCTTTGCTGATTTATAGATTGCATCCAGAATCTTTGTAACAGCCAGTGCTTCTTCTGGTTTTACAAGTGGTTCTGTTCCTGTTGCTACTGCGTTCAGCCACTGTTTGCAGTCGATGGTTCCTTCTTCTCCACCGCCGCCTCCGAAGTAAGCAACGCCTCCTACCGGTGAAAGTGTTTCTTCCATTAACTGGTTATTTCTTCCTCTGTTGTAGATCAGTTCATTCTTAGAATAGCTCATTCCTGAGTGAATCTCTGCTCCGGCCTCTGTTCCGCAAAGTGTGGTAGATGCTTCTCTTGACTCAAGAATATTCAATGCCCAGCTTGCTTCCAGGTTGATTGTTGCGCCATTTTTCATCTTAATGAATCCCATAGCTGAATCTTCTACTTCATATGTTTTAGGATCCCATGGTCCAAATAAGTTACCTTCTGTTGCCTGCTGTAATCCACCCAGTTTGTAGAATACAGATCCTGTAACGCTATCGATATCATAGTTATTCATGCACCACAGTGTAATGTCCAGAGCATGTGTTCCGATATCAATCAGCGGTCCGCCGCCCTGTGCTTCTTTATCCATAAATACTCCCCATGTCGGAACACCTCTTCTACGTACAGCATGTGCTTTACCATAATAGATTTCACCAAGATCACCTTTTTCGCATGCTGCATGAAGGTTCTGAACTTCCGGACGAAAACGATTCTGATAACCAACTGTAAACTGCATTCCGGATTTCTTCCATGCTTCTACCATCTTTTCAGCTTCTTCTGTACTGTGAGACATTGGTTTTTCACAATATACATTTTTCTTAGCTTCAAATGCTGCGATAGCAATCTCGCTATGAGATACGTTTGGTGTACAGATATGTACAACTTCAATACTCTCATCTTTTAAAAGTTCCCTGTAGTCTGTATATACTTTTGCATCTGGTGTTCCAAATTCTTTTGCCGCTTTTACTGCTCTTTCTTCAATAACATCACAGAATGCTACGATTTCATTCATATCTGAGTTATTTTTTAATGCTGGGAAATGTTTCTGATTTGCGATTCCACCACAACCAATTACTGCAACTTTTAATTTTTTCATCTTTGTTCCTCCTTCGAACTTTGCTTTTCTTGATGATTCAATTATAGCAACGGGATAGTCACAGTTCTTTCTCGTAGCGGCTCAGATAACCAGTCAATTATGACCTGTAATTGTTTATGAAAATATGTCTGTCAATGTATGGTCAATATTATACCCTATATTTTTGATCTCATTTTTTCGCATCATTTTTAGTACAAAAAAGAAAGAACTCCGCACTTATTTGTTCGTTTTTATTCAAACAAATAAATGACAGAATTCTTTCTTTTATTATTGGTAAAGAGATAATGGTTTATTCAAACAGAACAGCTTCTCCTGTTTCTGCTGACTTCCAGGCTGCTTCCATTACAGACAGTACTCTTCTTACCTCCGGAATCTTAATCTTGGACTCTGCTCTTCCATTCAGTACATCATCTACATTTCTATAGAAGTCTACCCAGTCCGTTTCAACTTCCGGAAGTGGTTCTTCACAATTCCTCCAGGTGGAACAGGGGCAAACTGTCTGGTTGGACCTGCCTCTGTCTCCGTAATCTGTGGTGGAAGTTTCTCCAGAAGCTTTCCAGTACGGTAAATACTTCCATGACATCCAAAGTCATCTACAATAAGAGTTCCTTTGTCTCCGGCGGCAGCCATCTTGGCTGGTACTTTAAGATATAAGTGGACAGCTCAATATGCGCAGTTACACCGTTGTCCATTTTCAAAATAATCTTAAAATAGTCATCTACTTCTTCATGCAATACATTCTTTATATCTGCATAGATCGATTTAACTTTTGCATCCGGCATCATGAACAGAATCTGATCAATCAGATGAACACCCCAGTCGTAGATCATACCTCCACCATATTTTTTATATAAATGCCATTCATGCATATATCCGTTTCCGGAATGCAGCTTGGATTCAATAGTAAATATATTTCCAAGAAGTCCTTCATCATATGCCTTCTTTACGATCAGCATATCTTTGTCCCAGCGACGGTTCTGATGTGATGTAAAGAATACTCCGGCTTCTTTACATGCTGCTTCCATCTCGTCTAATTCCTGTACATTTAAGGCCGCCGGCTTTTCAGTAATAACATTCTTTCCAGCTTTTGCAGCCTTAATGCACATGTCTTTATGTAAATAATTAGGCACCGTAAGGATTACTGTATTTACCTCTGGATCTGCCAGAAGTTCATCTGCAGTCTTATAAAGTTTGTAACCCATTTCAACTGCTTCTTTTTGTTTTTCTTCAGCGATATCACATACTGCTGCGATTTCTACGCCGGCCCTTGGCGCATTCTGTGCATGCCACTTTCCCATGCCGCCAAATCCGATAATACCAAGTTTTATCTTCATATATTCCTTCCTCCGTTTTTATTATAAAAATCTTAGATTACAAAATTTCTCAGGTATTTTGCACTTAAAATGACTGCTTTCTTTGCATCATCCATACTCTTTTCAAATGCTTTGTCCTCTACTTCAATACAGGTATATCCGTCATATCCGATATCTGTAAGTGCAGATACATATTTGCCCCAGTCAACATCCCCAAGTCCCGGAAGCTTTGGTGACATGTATTCCAGTGGTGTTGCCATCGTTCCTACATCTGCAAGCTTATCTTTAAATACCTTGATATCTTTATAATGTACATGGAAGATCTTATCTTTAAATTCGTAGATTGGTTTAATATAATCTATCTGCTGCCATACAAAATGTGATGGATCATAGTTAATTCCAAAGTTTGGACTGTCAATGATCTCAAAGACTTTTCTCCAGTTTGCAGGAGATGTCATCAGGTTCTGTCCTCCTGGCCATTCATCTTCCGTGAAAAGCATCGGGCAGTTTTCAATACCAATCTTTACCCCTTTTTCTTCTGCATATTTTACGATTGGAGGCCACACTTCTTTTACAATCTCCAGGTTCTCAGATACGCTCTTCTTGGAATCTCTTCCTACGAATGTAGTGATCATATTTACATCCAGCATTACTGATGCATCCATTAATTTATACAGGTGATCAATATAAGATTGTCTCTTTTCAAGATTCGGCTCCAGTGTATTCGGATAATATGCAAGAGAAGAGATCTCTACACCTTTCTTTTTGCAATAAGCTTTGATCTCATCTGCTTTTTCTTGTGTCAGGTTTGCTACATCAATGTGGCTGACACCTGCATATCTTCTCTGCGCTCCTCCCTGCGGCCAGCATGCAACTTCCAGACATTCCAGTCCGTTTTCTGCTGCAAAGTCTACAACTTCTTCAAATGTCATTCCGTCGCAAATTGCTGTAATAAATCCAAGTTTCATTTTACCATTATCTCCTTTCCTGCTTGTTTCTCTCTTTATCAACAAGTTTTCCTTTGTCTTAATTGTATTGTTTTTTTTATCTCTATACTTCCTGAATTTATACTTTTTAATTATCACTTTTTGACACTTTTTACTCTGCTGTATATTACGAAAAAAGTAAGAGGTCAAAATTAATACATATAATTTTGACCTCTTACTTTTTCGTCCTATCCTATTTTTCTGATTCGCACAAATGTTATCTCATTTGGTTCCAATGTAAGATTTATTTCCATCTGATGCCTTACTACATTCATATTATCAATCAACATCTTTGGCTCACATACTCTTCTGAAATATTTCACATCTTCTCTGTCCATATCCCGGATATATCCCATTTCTCCCCATATTCCAAGCACATTTCCATTATCAGAATTAATTCTGTAAATCTTTTGCTGGTATTCTCCCGATTCCAGATCATCAAGTTCAACTTTTAGGTTCAGCTGTTTCTGATTTTCTATGTATTTCCACATCTGATCCTTTTCAAGTTCATCTTCTTTTGTAAAATAATAATTATAACTTAATTTACGCATATTATGACATATCATTCCATATGAGCCATGACCATTCGAAGAAATAAGATAATTTTCTCCTTTTCCAACAAAATATGGATACAAACGATTTAAAAACTCAAATGCAAAACCTGCAGGTTTTAAAATTCCATCTTTGGATAACACTCCTCTGCCACCAAATAGTAACTCATTCGAATCATAATGCTCTGACATCCGGTCGCTTCCTGCATAATATCCGGCCATATCGGTAAGTCCATAAAAATCCAGATAATTCTTTACAATATATGCTCCTTTAAAACAGGTATCGTTCATATAATTCCGATCAGAAATCGTCAGATTCCATTCCGTAATATATAGTTTCATATCTTTCATTCCTACACGATCCATATATTCCCGAACAGCTGTTACTGTATTTTTCAATGCTTCTGTATCTGTATTCCTTTTTGAAAATACCCCCTCCTTTTCTGTTCCCCTGACATAAGCATATACAATAACAGATACAAAATCAGGTTTTACCTTTTCGTTTTTCCAGATATCCAACATATTATCTTCTTCCAGAAAGTTTCCCCGGAGACCATATCCTCCAACTTCCAGTTGCGGACTATAGTTCTTGATAATCTGATATGTTTCTCCAAATAACTGAATATATCTCTTCTTATTTTCTTCAGTACGTGGAATGTTTTCATCCCACCATAGTTCCAGTCTCCATCTGTTCGTCTGTTCCTGCCCATATCTTAAGATCAAATGTTTCATGAAAGCTCTCATGAAGTCCTTCCATATTTCTATCTCTGTATCAACCTTTTGTATTCCGAATCACGAATCATCGTCTGGACATTTTTCTGAATACGTTTGGGTTTTGCACCTAATTCTATATGCGGTTTTATATCATTTTGTCAGTAGAAAGTCCAATATAGAATCCAGTCTCGAAAAATTATAATTTCCCTTTGCAGACAAACTAAGTAGCATATTTTCTGAAAACATATTCCAGAATCTTATATATTCAATTCCTATAGCTTCTTTTAATAATATGACATGTTCTCTTATCTCAGAACGCAGTAAATCTCCTGCCGAACCAATATTTATCATCTTATTCCATATCGGTCTTATTTTCTCTTCAGTCTTTACAGATTCTCTTATTTCTATATTCTCTGACTCTTCTTCCAATACAGTTTCTTCTACTCCGTCTTCCAGAATATTTAAAATACGCTGTTCTGTTTCTTTGTCATATCCTTTATGTTCAATCTTCCCGTTCTCATTAATCGCTTTCTTTCGAAATGAAGACGGAGTTTCTCCATATGCTTTCTTAAATGCTTTATTAAATACTGCTGCATTTGTAAAGCCATTATCATATGCAACATGCGTGATCGGCACATTTGTATACAGCAAATCCTCCACTGCATGATATAGCCTTATATTCGTCAGATATTCAGCAAAACTCATGCCATAATTCTTTTTAAAAAATCTCGATAAATATCCAATAGACAGATACAGCTTTTCTGACAGGTCTTTCAGACTGATATTTTGTGCATAGTTAGAACGTATATAGTTATTGATCTGCAGAATTCTGTCTTCAAATCTATCTTTATCTGTAATATTTTCCTTATCGCCTGTCTGTACTAAGAAATGTAAAGCCATAATATCTAGCACTTTATAACACAAAGAAATATATCCAAAACTGACTTCTGTCTGTCCCCCTTTTAGATATTGTCCCAATAATTCTTTCAAAACTTTCCGGACCTCTTCATATCTTTTATCATTTTCTTTGGAAGAATCACACCAGAAAATAATATCCACACTTTGAAACACATCGCTGACAAGCTGATATGCAATTCCAAGCCGGAGATATAATATATCTTTATCGTTCGTCCGAAGCCAATGTTTCTTATTGGCATTAATCACCAGAATATCCTCTGCCTTTAATTCACTCTTCTGATTCCCGACTTCCACTGTCATAGCCCCGTCTAACACATAGATCAACTCTATATCCTGATGAAAATGCTCCCTTTCTTCCACCTGATTTCTAATCTCCAGACTGACTTTATTTAATTTTGAGTAATCGTTCATTGATGCAACTCCCTGTCCGTATATTTTCTATTTTTATTATAACATCCACTTTTTGAACTAGAAACAAAAAAAATAATGGACTACCTCCAGTTTATAACTGGTGCAGTCCATCATTTATCATTTCTTATTTACCTGATGTCTTACCCTTAATAGTCATTCTTATTCCTTCTTATCTGTTAGCAGCTGCAACACGTCTTGCATCTCTCATGATCTGTCCTGCTGCATAACCATTTCCAGACATCACTGCTGAAGCTGCTGCAAAATACTCTGCGTTATCCAGAAGATATTTTTTGAAACGCTCCACTAAACCAGCCTTTTTCTCAGTATTATTCATTACCATTGTATTCTTAATTGCTACTGTACTCATATTGACCTCTCCTTTTTTACTATCTATATATTTATTTTCTTTGTTTTCCGTTTACATCTTGCATTTTAGCCTTGTTTTCAATTTCAAACCAGTGCTATAATTATCTTATTTTAAAACGATATTGACATTTACTATTCATATAAAGGAGGATATTATGGCAAAAGCATATCACGAAGCACTCCATCCACTTGGCAATCTTGGAATACAGGTATCTATGGCAGCACTTGAAAACACACATATTCCGGCCCACTGGCATGAGGCTATGGAAATTTTATTCTGTCTGAATGGTTCTGTCCGTATTCATATCGAACACGAACATCTTACCCTTCAGCGCAATCAACTGATTGTTTTTGATTCAAAAGAAGTTCATTCTATTCATTCTGATTCTAAGCTATATATGTTCTTATGTATCCATGTTGATAAAAAGCAGCTTTCTGTTTACTGTCCGAATTTGGAACTATATCACATCAAATGCCACCCGGTTTCTCTGGATGATTCAAAATCCACCCAGTATATTCACCTCTGTCAGCTTGCACACGATCTGACACGAACCAATGTCGAAAATAAAAACACCAGCGCCATGCGTTCAGACGGCACGGCATTGCTGATGCTTGCTGATTTGATTCGTTATTTTTCCGTATATTCCCTGCCGGGAACGACTACTGGAACAGGTCAGTCTAATGATATTCTGCGAAAGATCATCTCCTATGTGAATGAACATTATACAGAAAAGCTCTCATTGGAAGAAGTAGCTAATCAGGTAGGATTCAGCCGAGAATATTTCTGCCGTTTTTTCAAGCAGCATATGGGTATCACATTTCTTCGTTACCTGAATGAGGTGCGTATTTCTCATGCTGGACGTATTCTGATGAATACAGACAAGTCCATTTCTGAGGTAATGCAGGAGAGTGGTTTCACTAACCAGACGATTTTTAACCGTCTTTTCAAAGAGATTTACGGAATGACACCTCGACAGGCACGTAATAGCTATGCAGAAAATACCTATTCATAACATCCTGTATAACGCAAATTCTGATATAGCATGTGGCTCTACCGTCTTCTGCTTTTCGCTGGATAATAACTGCTTCCACCTATCATCAGGATTCCCGGCACGATATATTTTTCATTTTTTATAAGATAATCCCACACCCTGTCTTTCAGACTTTTCTTTATTGTATTCATATTATCACCTGTCAGTGGTAAACTGACATCCTTTCGTAAGCACATCTTCTTTTTCCAGTCACATATCACCACTCTTCATCGATTCTTACAATATTTACATCATAAATACTTTGTGTATTTCACACAAAGTATTTATGATGTCTTTTCACAAACATTCGACTTTATTCCTCCGCCAACTCCCCAAACTCCATCTTCTCAAATTCCTGAATGGAAATATGTCTCTTATTCGGGTTCGCATACACGAAAGTCTTATCTACATTCTCCAGATAGTTCTGAATCTTATCGTTCGTCGCGCTGATGATCGCCTGGAAGCCAAGTCCGCGGATCAGCGAGATACAGCTTGCCACCTTCTCGGCATCCATCTTGGAGAACGCCTCGTCCAACACAACCAGACGCAGTGTCGGTGACCGGTGCATCTTCGGCGACAGATTGATCTTATAAAGCTGCGCAAAGCTTGCCAGAAGTGCCACATACAGCGGGTTCTGTCCCTCTCCGCCGGAGTTCTTCTTGATCATCTTACTCAGTCCGATCGTCATCTCCTTATCGCCATGTACGATCTGCTGCATATCGAATGACAGATAGGTCCGGTAATCCGCATACTTATCCATGTTACGTTTCGCCTCATCCATCTCGTCCTTCGTCGCATTCTCCGACGGGATGAAGATGTTGATCAGCTCGTTCATCATCTCCCCATACTGGTTCTCATGCTCCATCGTGAACATATCAAGCTGGTTGTCCATCGTATCATCTAAGTCAGACGGACGGATCTGCAGGGAATCATCCATGAACATCTTATAATATTTTCCATCTGCACCCTTGTTCTTCGTGATCACGATTGATACTTATCCTTACCGAAGTCCAGTTTGCTGATGATCCGGTTCAACTCATCCCTTCTCTGATAAGCCTCCAGGATCGCACTCCGGATCTTGAAGATGAAGTCATCTTTGAAATGCTCCACAGCCGCTTTCGCCTGTGTCTTCGCCGACTCCCTGTAAGTCTCCAGATGATCGCAGGACAGCGAATTCAAAAGCTTCTCATATGGCGCGTTGTCCCGGATAGAAGTTGAGAACGTACGGTTCGGATATTCTCTGATATAACTGCTTCTCTCTTCCACCAGCTTCCGGTAAGCGTCTTCCTCTTCTTCCCTGAGCGTATATACCCGCGAAACCATCTGACGTCTCAGATACTCATAATTCTCGGATTTTCTGCTCGCCAGATATTCCTGGAACTCCTTCTCATAACGCTTATCTGCTACTTTTCTCTTCACGTCCTTCATCTGTTCTTCCGATTCGAGAACTTCTGCATTCAGACGTTCGATTTCTTTCTTGTTCTCCCAGATTGCTTCCTGCACCTTGGATACGGATTCTTTCTTCGCATCCTGTGCCGCCTGCACTTCTTTCTTCTTGCCTTCCCATGCAGCAACGGATTCATCCTTTAACTTCTGCATCTGTTCCAGAAGCTGAGCCTTTTTCTTTTCTTTGGAAATGATTGCCTTGCTGTCAGCCAGCCATCCGAGATAATCCTCTGCCGGCTGCTTCAACATCTCCATCCGCATTGCCTGGCGGATCTCTTCTAACAGCTCCTGTACCGGCATTCTCTCGCCATTTAACTTCTCACATTTTTCTTCCAGCTTGCGGATTCTCTGGCGCATACTCGTCTCACCGATGTAGGCTCTTCTGGTGTAATTCTCCGGATTCATGTGCTGCAGTTTGTAGCTCTGGTACAGCATACAGTCCGGTGTCACACCGATCCTGCACTCACGCAGTTCATCCAGCGATTCGCATTTCTTTACATTTCCAAGGAAGAAATTAATGTATTCCTGCACATACGCTTCTTTCGCTTTTACTACTTCTGCCAGCGCGCCCGGCTGTACCTGATGCTTGTCCTTCGTAAGCTTCTCCGTATCCAGGACTGCTGCCCGGAAGAAACGTTTCGTATCCATCTCTTGGTAAATGTCCATCGCCGCTTTTGCATACTTCGGTTCTACGATCAGCTGCAGCTTATTATTTCCAAGATAACCCTCCACTGCATTATGCCATCTCTCGTCCTTCACATCCAGAAGGTCCGCAAGAATATGCACATTCACGAACTTGCCGCAGCGCTCATGCAGACGGTTACGCAGTTCGAATCTCGCCTCTTCCAGCTCTCTCGGATAAGCCTTCTTTCCCTGCTTCAGTTCTTTTAATTCTGCTCTTGCCTCTTTCTCTTCTTTCTTGATCCGGCGAAGGTCTGCATCCGCTTCCTGTCTCTGGTCTTCCAGCTCCTCCTGAAGATCTTTTAAGCTTCCTGCAGGCGCACAAGCTCTTCTTCGGAAATGCTTCCGTCTGCGAATTTTTCGATATCCCAGATCACCTGATTTGGCGTAATGTCTTTCTCCGTCCATGCCTTCAGATGCTCTGCAGTCTGCTCCCAGCGGACTTTTCCGTTATTCAGACGCTCCAGCGTCTCATTTAATGTATCCAAATCTGATCCCAGTCTCGCATATCCGCTGTCTGCTATCCGCAGGATGATCTCTTCGTACTCTTTCTGCAGATCCTTTTCTTCCTGTTCCAACACCTTCTGCTGCTTTTTTAAGTTTTCGATAGCTTCCTGTCTTACCTTGATCCGGTCTCTTGCTTCCTGGCTCTTCACCTCATGGTTCATGATTTCCAGACGGTCGATCTGATAAGAGCATACCTTCTCTGCTTCAGATTTCTCCGCATACTGCTGATATTTTTCACAGATCAACTGCAGTCTCCGGATCTCTTCCATCGTCTCTTCGATCTTGCTTCTCATTCGTCCATACTGCATGACACTTTCCTGCAGATCTTCAATATGGATATCCTGCTCCATGCAGATATATTCCTTTACGAAATCTTCCAATTTGATATTCATACGGAACGAGATCGCACGTTTGAATAACTTTGGGAATTTTTCCATATCCAGACCGCCGAGATAGATATCGTATAGCTGTCTCCGGAATCTTTCATTGCTCGGTCCGCAGTAGAACTGTTCCGGTGTAAAGGAACGCTGCAGGTATTCACGCATTTCCGTTGTAGTAAGACAGCGGCCTTCCGAGCGGTAATGATTCGGAAGTAATTCTCCCGTATGCCAGAAGAACAGACGACTGATATCATTGTTCGACGTATCTACGTCAAATACAACACCTACACACTGCTTGTCCATGGTATTGGTCTGTGTAAGCTCCAGCACGATCGTACTGGAGAAATTACGGTTTCTTAAATACTGTGACTCATTATTTTCACTGATATTCACCATACCTCTTAAGTACTCGATCAGTGTACGGTCCGAATCGTCTGCTGCCGCCTTGTTGAAGAATCCACGGCCGTCCGTATTGGCATACAGCACAATCTGGATCGCATCCAGAACCGTCGATTTACCACTTCCGGAATGTCCGGTGAAGAAGTTGATTCCTTCATTAAGCGTCAGTATCTTTTTATCTATGTAATGCCAGTTATTCAGGCATATCTTCGAGAGTGCTTTGAATGGCTGCTTCGTCTCCAATTTGATCCTCCTCACTGAATGTCGCTAATAATTCCCTGATGTCGTCTCCTAAAAGTACATGTGTATACATGGATAAATGACCAGGCGGGTCGCCTCATTTAATTCTTCCAGTACGTCGAGCGGCTCGATGATCTGATACTTCTTCAGAAGTGCGATCGTCCGTCTCATTTCCGTAATTGACGGAAGACTCTTCAATACATGAAATTCTCCAGCTTTTCCGTTTACCGCACCAAGTGTTGTCACCACATGGCTGCTCGACGATGCAGTCTGCATCTGCTCGTCATAGATAAGCTTCAGCACCAGTAAATAGATCGTCGCCAGACGCGGCAGCTTCTCACCCCATAACTGCTCTCCCTGGATATAGATCACACCCATATGTACATTTTCCCGCAGTATGATCCCCGCCACCTCAAAATATGCTTTTAAAAATTCCAGATGCTTCGTACAGGTACGGTATTCTTTTGTATACTGCATCCTTCCCGCACGTTTATCAAATTTTCTTTCCAGGAGAAATGTCTGACGGTACAGTGTCTGGATGACCTCTGTGACCTCTTCTTTTTCTTCCTGGGTTAGCTGTTCGTAGTAATCTATCATTATTCTTAGAACTCCTTTTATCAGAACTTCTTTATATTATTGTTCATCACTTTTCTTTCTGTTTTGCATTACGAATTATTACACACTATTACGCCCGTCTCTTCACGAATCTTAATGCCGGATACCGGTATCCGGCATTTTCCACCATCTCCGGTTCCTCTTCCAACACTTTATACTTACTATTCTTACGTGTACTGTAATCATAAGCCAAAATCAATTTTTCAAATTCTTCCTCATCCGCAATATTAATCTTCGATGCATCCATCACTTCATCTTCCATATTGCTCTCAATGAATTCTTCGATCTGCTTCTTGCTGAACCGCATCTGGATCCGGTTCAGTCTTAAGATATCATCCTTATCCAGATCTCCCGTCGTCTCATCCGGAAGAAGCTGGCTGATGAAGTCTTTTCTGGATTTTCTTCTCTTATATAAAGATTTCTCCGACAGAATTTCCAACAGCGACAGATTCATGCGCTTTCCGGTCTCTGTGATGATCTCTTCCATTTGATCCGGATCTTCCGACATTTTATTCAGAAGCTGGACCACCAGACCTTTCGTATCTGTCTCACCGCTTAACAGATAATTCATCCTCGTTACCGTCGCACGGACGTACTTCGTATGTTCCTTATCCATATTAGCGATTCTGTGCTCAATATCATCAAATCCCCGCTCGATCAGATCCAGCAAATCCAGTACATCATCCTGATTATCTCCAAGCATCTTCGACCGCGCCTGTACCTTCATGATAAATGCCTCATCATCCCGGATCTCTCTCAGACATTTCTTAATATCCATCTTATAAATGTAAAAGTTATCCGACGTCTTCAGAATATGATACTTCTTCCACACGATCTCTTCCACATAGCTGTCCAGATGCTCTCTTAAAATCCCGCTGTACGAATCCTGCTGTAAAAGTTTTGCAAAAAACTTGTTCATGTTATGAAGCATGTCCTGCAGTGCCTTATTCAGCCGCCTCGTATTCACCAGTGCCGTCCTCAAAAGTCCGATACTCGCCCTCGGATCATTGCGAAATGCATACAGCGTCGCATACACATTCTGGATATAAATATCCGTCTCCGACGCATCTTCCGAATTCAGCTTTTCAAATGCATCGATCATCACCGCCGCATAATCCGGAATGACAATATTCGTCACCAGTGTATTATAATCCTCGATACGCTTCAGCCATCCTGCCCGCAGAAGCCAGTTTAATATCCTTGATGACGGCGTCTCCAGCATATCAAAATCCGTATCATTTTCCTCCCGCTGTAACTCAAACCGTTTCTTCGCATTCATATCACTTAAGATCTGGATGCACACCTCTTTCGTCAGGAAATAGTTATTATATTCGTATTCTTCATTAATACATAAAAGTGCTTCAATATAAATATCCCGGTTGACCGAACGGAACAGACTCCAGAACGTATCCGGGATTTCATTCATTAACTGCATCTTGTTTTCCTCCAAATGATTCCTTACAATTTTAACATTTTTAAGGGCTTTTTTCTACTGCAAGTTATTTTCCGCCGTTTTATACACTCTTTATTTGTTTTTTATCTTCATAGCTGATATGATAAGATAATAAAGATAAAATAAAAGACAACATACAATATAAGAATGAATACGGAGGTAAAATCATGTCCGAAAATATAGAAAAAACAGTACCGACAGAAGAATCACCTAAGACTAAGGAATCTGAAACTAGCGCACCTGCTGCCACTGACAACGTTGTGCTTTATCCTGTTGCTGATATATCTGCTGCGCAGGAAACTACAGACACTGAAACGGCTGCTTCTAAGGAAATTACCGACCCCAGAACACAGATAATCAAACAACTATCGACAGCAAAACTACCGACGGTAAAGCTGCCGATAACGCAGACAAATTCAGTGACACCCGAAATACAAAAGAATTTTCGAAAAAAGATGCGGAAGAAGACGAAGACCTGGAAGAAGACTTTTACGAACAACAGGAAAAATCCCGCTCCAAAGATGAACATCCGTTCCGTGAGTTCTTCTCTAATTTCCGTTCCAAACGCAAGATCGAAATGAACCGCGATGAGCAGATCCTTTCCCGCATCAGCGATGAAGATCTGATGGAATATCTCCGTATGGAACAGAAACGTATGGAACTCCTTCAGCAGGCGAAAGAAGTCCGCGAAAAGAGATTCTGGACCACATTCCAGCTCTTTATCTGTCTGTTATCCGTTATCCTTGTTATTTATTTTCTGAAGGATAACCCGGTAATATTAGTCTCGATCCTTTACACGGTCGGAATTCTCACTGCTCTCCGCATATGGAGCAAATCCCAGAACGGAAAAGACCACAGAGACAAAAAAGATTCCTCAGATTATCATAAGAAACCCTGGGAATAATTACATTTTCCCGTGACATTTTACCACATCACACGATCATGTCATCATACCCGCCAGCACTACGCTGGCAGTCACACCAGCCAGAGTTGCAAGCAGCGCACCCGTCAATGTATAGCGCATCTTCGTGACTCTGGCTGTCATATAATATACACTCATGGTATAAAAGATCGTCTCCGTACACGACATACTGATCGATGCAATCCGTCCGATATACGAATCTGTTCCATATTCTTTAAAAATGTCCAGCAAAAGTCCCGTCGCCGCCGATGAGGAGAACATCTTTACCACTGTAAGCGGAACCAGCTCTCCCGGAAAACCGATTCTGTCCGTAAATCTCCCGATTCCATTTGCAATCAGTTCAAGGAAGCCGGACGCTCTCAATATCCCCACCGCCACCATTAATCCGACAAGTGTCGGCATAATCTTGATCACTGTCAGAAACCCCTTCTTTGCACCTTTAATAAACGTATCGTATACCGGAACTTTCATTAACAGTCCATAACCTACAATCCCGAAGATTACCAGCGGGACTATGAAATCTGTAAGATATAACAATATTTGCATATTAACATTCCTTCTTTAAATTATCCTCTTACAGTTTATTCTATTGGCTTGTCATATATTAATATATAACTGAGATTGGTGCAATTTCCGGCAGCCCCTTACAAACGCATGGCGATTTATACCGTCATATTTTCCACACTGTTTGCATATTATACTTCAGATATCCACATACAGGAGTCTCACTTATGCTGAACTACCTCTGGTCTTTTATGATTCTTACAGGCATCGTATACGCCGCATTCACAGGCCGGATGCCCGATATTACCAATGCAGCACTTGATTCATCAAAGAAGCCATCTCACTTTGTATTACCATGATCGGTGTCATGTCTTTTTGGGTAGGACTGATGGAAATTGCTTCCAAAGCCGGAATTATCCCGGCCGCTTCCAGAAAGATCCGGCCGGTCATTCGTTTCCTTTTTCCAAATCTTCCCGCCGGTCACCCCGCCGAAGAACCGATTACCACCAATATGATCGCCAATATCTTAGGTCTTGGCTGGGCCGCCACTCCTGCCGGATTAAAAGCAATGGAAGAATTATCGAAATTAGAAGAACAGCGCCGCAAACATCTGGCTCCCGGTATCTCCCGCCCTGCCGGAACAGCAAGTAATGAAATGTGTACATTCCTGATCATTAACATTTCATCTCTTCAGCTTATCCCGATCAATGTTATTGCTTATCGGAGTCAGTATGGAAGCGTTAATCCTGCTTCTATTATCGGAGCCGGTATTGTATCAACCATGATCAGTACCGCCATTGCTGTCATCTACTGTAAATTGAAAGAACGATCACGTTTTCAAAACTGATATCCTCTTCATCCACAATAAATGATCACATTCACAAAGTTATCCCCATTTATAAAATATCCTGTGGATAAATATTCTTTTGTCGTAATTTAATGTAGACAACTTCACGGAACAGTGCATATACCACCGACATCAACGGAATAAATATCAGCATTCCGACAATTCCCATCAGACTTCCGCCAACACTCACTGCTGCCAGCACCCAGATTGACGGAAGTCCAACCGAATTTCCCACTACATGTGGATAAATCAGATTCCCCTCAATCTGCTGAAGTACCAGAAACAACACAATGAACATCAACGCCTTAAATGGACTCACCATAAAGATCAGAAACGCCCCGACCGCACATCCAATAAATGCTCCAAAAACCGGTACCAATGCCGTAAATGCAATCACAATTCCGGTCAACAGTGCATATGGCAGTCTAAACAGTGTCATCGTGATTACAAACATTGCTCCAAGGATCAAAGCCTCCACGCACTGTCCCGTCAAAAAACCAGAAAATGTCTTATACGTCAGAGCCAGCACTTCCAATACAGCTTCTGCTCTCCCCTTCCTGACAAACGCAAATAATACTTTTTTCGCCTGTCTTCCCAGTTTCTCTTTCTGCAGCAAAATATAAACTGCGAATACAAATGCAATAAAAAACGTTCCCACTGCACCAATAATATTTTTTGCCGTATTAATGGTAGTCTCCAGCACACTTCCCGCTCCGTTTTTCAGAAAGCCTGCCGCCGCTTCCATAATTTTATTCCAGTCAAATTCCAGATTGTTCACGACATTCATAATTTCTTTATTATTATGGAACCAGTGATCTGCCCACCCCTGCACCTGCGGGATAAACTCCTGAATACTCTTTCCCAGATTGGCAAATGTTCCTGCCAATTGCGGAAGCAGCCCGAATATTATCATTGCCAGAATTCCGGTTACACCGGCAATTACAAGCATCAGGCTGATTCCCCTGGCATATTTTCTTTTATATTTTTCAGAAATTTTTCTCTCTGTAAATAATTTCCGTTCTACAAAGTTCATCGGTACACTTAAGGCAAATGCAATCGCACCGCCAAGCAAAAACGGATATACTATATTTAATACAAATTGAAACGCACTTATCACAACATCAAATTTCCACAGACATACAATCAATACTGCCGTAAATATGATCAATCCCCTGATCTGCTTCACTGTCTCTTGTTTTAATTCCATTTTGTCTTTCCCTTCAAATACTTCAATCCCTGAATCACAGGAAGATTCAGAAATGCAAGACCATATACTGTCATCAGCTGCGTCATATTTAACGTAACAACTTTAAACATGGCATGTAATCCCGGAATTGTAAGAACACCCGTGATCAGAACAGTACCTAAGACAAATGCTCCGATCAGATATTTATTATTAAAAAATCTCTTTGAGAATATTACCGGCTTATCGTCTTTGCAGTTAAAGCCATGTACCAGACGCTCATACACAATGTTCCAAACGCCATCGTACTTGCCAGAACTGCACCCTGCCTCTGTATCCGATCAAGAATGCTGCCATTGTCATAATCCCGATGCACAGACCTTCGGTTCCGATATTCACCAGATATGCTTTCGTAAGTATTGACTCATTCACAGGTCTCGGTTTCTGATCCATAACCGCTTTAGAATGCGGTTCCATACCCAGCGCAATTGCCGGCAGGCTGTCTGTCAAAAGATTAATAAACAACAGATGTACCGGGGCAAAAGGCACCGGTAATCCGGCCGTTGCTGCATACAGTACCGCAAGAATTGCTCCGAAATTTCCGGATAATAGAAATTGAATTGCATTTTTAATATGCTGATACAGATTTCTTCCATTTTCCACTGCCTTCACGATCGTTGCAAAATTATCATCTGTCAGAACCATCGCCGCCGCATCCTTAGCAACTTCGCTTCCGGTTACACCCATTGCAACACCGATATCCGCCTGTTTTAAAGCCGGCGCATCATTCACACCATCTCCTGTCATTGCCACAATATTTTCCTTTTCCTGCCACGCACGGACAATCCTGATCTTGTGCTCCGGAGAGACTCTTGCGTAGACTGAGATTCCCTCTACAAAGTCTTTTAAATCTTCATCTGACATATTTTCAATATCAGCACCTTCACAGGCTTCTGACTCATCCTTTAATATTCCAATCCTCTTTGCAATTGCCGCAGCCGTGACTTTATGATCTCCCGTAATCATAATCGGCCGGATTCCGGCATTCAGGCACTCTGCTACCGCAACCTGCGACTCTTCTCTCGGCGGATCCATCATTGCGATCATTCCGATAAATATCAGATGCTCTTCATCCTCTGTACCGATTTCTTTTTCCTCTTCCAGATGTTTATATGCAAATGCAAGAACTCTTAACCCTTCTCTGGAAAACTGCATATTCTGCATGGAAATATTCTTACAGTCAGAATCTGTCATCTTTCTTACAGTATTTCCAACTCTGATTCTGTCCATACGATCCAGTAATACATCTACAGCACCTTTTACGATCATTATATGATCAGCCGTTAACATCTTATCATCCTGAATCCTATGAGCTGTCGACATCAATTTCCGCTCACTGTCAAATGGAACCTCAGACAATCTCGGATATCGTTCCCTTACCTGCATAATCTCGATTCCCAGATTACTTCCGAGATTAATAAGTGCCGTTTCCGTAGGATCACCAATCTCCTGTCCGTCTGTATTCGTTGAATCATTACACAGGATACTGAATCTCAAAAGCAGTTTTTCATTTTCATTTTTCAGATTAATTTTTCCGGCCGTATTCTCTTTTCATTTACATAATAATCCTCTACCGTCATCTTATTCTGCGTCAGTGTCCCCGTTTTATCCGAACAGACAATCGATACACTGCCAAGACCTTCTACCGCCTGCAGTTTTCGTATAATTGCATGTTCTTTTGCCATCTTCTGTGTTCCAAAAGATAATACAATCGTCACAATCGAACTAAGAGCTTCCGGTATCGCTGCAACTGCCAGCGCAACAGCAAACATAAACGCTGAACCAATAGATTCTCCCTGAAATACATTTACCCCAAATATTATGCCTGAAAATACCAGAATTAATATCGACAATTTTTTTCCGAAGTCATCAAGATTCACCTGCAGTGGTGTGCGCTTTTCTGATGTATTCTTCATAAGATCTGCAATCTTTCCTACTTCTGTATTCATGCCGATTGCAGTCACTTCGTATCTTCCTCTTCCATACGTAACAAAACTTCCGGAGAATACTTTGTTCGTCTGATCGCCAAGTGCTGTTCCGACTGCGACTTCATCCAGATTCTTTTCAACTGCTATGCTTTCTCCCGTCAGTGCACTTTCATCTACCTTCAGACTTGCACATTCTATAAGTTTTCCATCTGCAGGTATACAATCCCCTGCCTCCAGTATTACTTCATCGCCAATCGTCACCTCTCTCGACGGAATCTGAATAATATTTCCATCTCTTGCTACTTTCGCTTCCGGAGCAGATAACTGTTTTAAACTGTTAAGCGATTGTTCTGCCTTTACGGTCTGCACCGTTCCAAGTATTGCATTCATCGTAATTACTACAAAAATAACAATCGCACTTTCTGCATCTCCTAAGATACCGGAAATCACTGCAGATATGATCAATATGATAACAAGAAAATCTTTAAACTGTTCCAGAAATATCTGCATGGTACTTTTCTTTTTCCCTTCTACCAGTCATTGAAACCATATTTTTCCTGATTCTCCCTTGCTTGTTTTGTTGTCAGCATATTTGTTCTCCTTTCTTTCTTTGGCCAATAACCCTTTTTAATTTTTAATATATCGAAAGTATACCTAGAATCTGCCACCGTCAACTTGTATTACATGCTTTTGCTTTGGTATAAAAAAAGAGACTTTTATTGCATAAAAACTATGCAATAAAAGTCTCATCATTTCATTACGATACGGATAGCTCTTTTGCCATCGTACTGACGTCATCGTAAACATCTATATCTTCCATTCTTATATCTCTTTTATGAAATATATAGATGCCGATTACTCCCTCTTATTAATTATAATATAACCACTTCAATAAAATATGTCAATATATTTCAATAACAAAGTATGCAAGAAAAGCTATCGGTTGCCAAAGCATCCGTAATGAGCTGCCAGTGGCAGGTCATGTAGGTGGCAAGTTCTTTAAATAAAAAAAAGAAGTAGTACTTATATACTACTTCACTCTCATTCCATGAGCGTGCGGGGATTCGAACCCCGGACAACTTGATTAAAAGTCAAGTGCTCTACCACCTGAGCTACACGCCCTTATTCCTTTCGCAAGGAAAATGCCCAGAACCGGAATCGAACCAGTGACACGAGGATTTTCAATCCTCTGCTCTACCGACTGAGCTATCTGGGCATACACACAATATTTTGTGCGAGTTGCGGGGGCAGGATTTGAACCTACGACCTTCGGGTTATGAGCCCGACGAGCTTCCAGACTGCTCCACCCCGCGATATTAAATTAAGTCTTGTGACTTAAAGCCGATGATCGGACTCGAACCGATAACCTGCTGATTACAAATCAGCTGCTCTGCCAATTGAGCCACATCGGCGAGTGCCTTACGGCTAATGGATGGAGGTGGATTCGAACCACCGAAGCAATTTGCAGCAGATTTACAGTCTGTCCCCTTTGGCCACTCGGGAATCCATCCATATTCTTTTTATTTGATGGGACCAATAGGGCTCGAACCTATGACCCTCTGCTTGTAAGGCAGATGCTCTCCCAGCTGAGCTATGATCCCATACAAACGACCCAGAAGAGACTCGAACTCTCGACCTCCGCCGTGACAGGGCGGCGCTCTAACCAACTGAGCCACTGGGCCATCTTTTGTTGTACCTATGTACCTTCAAAACTGCATACAAGAAATATTTTCTTTCATCCTACCTATCACCTTGCTTGGTCATGCCCTCGACCGATTAGTATCAGTCAGCTCCATACATTACTGTACTTCCACCTCTGACCTATCTACCTCGTCGTCTTCAAGGGGTCTTACTACTTACGTAGGGATATCTCATCTTGAGGGGGGCTTCACGCTTAGATGCCTTCAGCGTTTATCCCGTCCCGGCTTGGCTACTCTGCCATGCATTTGGTATGCAACAGATACACCAGCGGCCAGTCCATCCCGGTCCTCTCGTACTAAGGACAGCTCCTCTCAAATATCCTACGCCCACGCCGGATAGGGACCGAACTGTCTCACGACGTTCTGAACCCAGCTCGCGTACCGCTTTAAT
>ENA-OQBJ01000357-OQBJ01000357.1-human-gut-metagenome-genome-assembly--contig:-NODE-357-length-24391-cov-2.708457_pt1 | contig 24391 bp, 31 predicted proteins | sample MGYA00242743_ERZ504545 | MGnify/ENA primary metagenome ERZ504545 (study PRJEB26092, sample SAMD00036252) | human gut metagenome | host: Homo sapiens | study: EMG produced TPA metagenomics assembly of...
TCTCTTATTATTCCGATCCGGATCTTCCAAAGGTATAAATAAGGTGTAAAATTATTCGTCAAATCTATCAAAAAATCCTTTAAAAGCCTAGGCTTTCACAGCATCCATTAAACACTGCCGTGGCAGACAAAAAAGTATCTTAATCACTATAAAATTCCTCCTTCAATGCCGTGATTTGCCCCGTTTTGCGCTTGTTTTTGCGGTTTCATTCTGTACATATATCATGCCGACATTTACACCAATAGGCAAAACAGGGCAAAATGTAGCCTTGTGTACTACTCAGTTGTAGTCAAGTAGTAGTCTGTTTAGGGGGTGCAGACTACTCCGATTTTTGAAACAATTTAACGATTACCCAGTAGGGGGTGCAAACTATATTTGAACATTTAAACTGGCTCGTCTGGATATGTAGAATGGCTTTGCTATTTTGTTGTTTATGGAAACAAGTCCACAGCCTTTTTCTTGTTCGAGCCGTTTGCGGGAATATATCCAACTGATTTCCCGGACTTACGATATTTTGTAGTCTTCTATTGTTCCTACTGGGCAGGCCATATGCTTGTCAAACAACACAATATTCTTTCCTACCGGACATACGGTACTACCGTAAACAATACCAGAATAACCCAATGAAATATAATATTGAGCCATTGTTTGAAATGGGGCATAAGCAATTGCCTTGTTATCGCAAACATTGAGCGGTTCAAAAATTTGTTCTGATAGTAATTTTGTATAAGTATACACGCCCCATCGAGTAAAAAGTTCTTCAAACTCTTTTTTGTTGGTGCTCATTTTGGGAACAAAACCTAATGCTTTTGCAATTTTAATGCCTTTTTTTACTTGTGCTTGTCCATATTCTTCTAAAGCTGCATTTAATTCTGCATAAGAAACATCATCCGCAATGGTTAAGTCTACTAATTTACACTCATTATATTTGGCATCAAGTTGAAAATGACAAAATCCAAATCTATTTCCTTTTTTAACTCGGCATTCAGCTGTGCACATTCGTGAATATCATTATCATCACCAATTGCCAAATAAAGCCATTCCACATGAGGAGGACTAAAACGATTATCTTCTTTGATGTACTCTTCTTTAGGAAGAAAACGCTCGTAATTGGGAACTTCATCATTTTTTAGTATAGCACCTCTTCCTATTAGCTTGCCTTTCAAATCTTTAAGAGCAATTGTTTTGTGGTCAATACCAGAATGTTTATGAAATAAATCATCATATACCTTTAAAAAGGTCTGTTTCTTAGCCTTTTCAATCTCATCATAAGAAAACAACCCATTTGCCAAACATTCTCGGAACTCACTCCATGTTTTTCTAATAGTTTGTTCACTTTTTTCTATACCACTAAAATCAAAATGTTTCCCATATTTTAATCCCTCTTGGCTCTCCAAATATATACTACTAATTCATTGTAAGCTTTAGCAAATCGTCTATGTCCCATAAAGCCATCAAGTTTTGTCGTTCTTCGGCAAATGCACGAGCATCTTTCGTAAATCTGGAAGATGTGACAATTACCGATTGATTTGCTTGCATTGCCATCTGAACCCCATATACACTTCTAACTACGCTAACATCAACCTTATGGTTTTCACCCCAGTGTTTGCATTCAATAATTAAAGTGTATGGTATGGGGTCTGCTTTTGTTGCAATAATATCCTTTCCACCATCTCTTGTTGCCTGTGTAATTTTTACACTAAAACCAAGTTTTTCGAATATATCAGCAACAAAAAATTCAAAATCTCTCGGTGACATTCTTTTAATTTTTTCCCTATTGTATTCTAAGAAATATTCCGCTCTTTCATACTCTGCATAAGCTTCATCATAATAATCAAAATCAAATTCATAATCCATTTCTACCACTGGTTCATCTATGAAACATCCACCATACACTCCGAGTCAGAGAAATTAAAGGCACCCACAGGATACTCATATCCTCTGATACTAAAATCTATCCATGAATGACAATTATCACAGCATATTTCTCCACGAAAATCATATTCTATCTCTTCACCCATTGGTCTGTCATACACAGAAGTTTCATAATCTAAATCATCAGCTATAACCAATGTTACATTACCGCATTCGTTGCATTTGATACAAAAGTTATTTGGTATTCGCATCATTTTTTTCGAATGCCCCCTTCCATATTCTTATTATGTTTATCCCAGTAACTGACGAATCTTACTTGTCAACAAGGCTTTTCTTTTTTCATAGAACTCTTCAAAATGCTCAAGTTCCAATCCAACATCATCCGGGATAAATGCCTCGTTGCGGAACTCAGCCTTCTGATCATCATTCATATCGTTATAGTACTCAATCAACGGCATATCATTTTTGCTGCCATTGCTGCGACCTTCAAGAAGCTGGAGGTTAGGGAGACGGTTACGATTTCCGCGCCATCTACGCCATGCATCCATAGTTACAGAAACAGGTTTGCTGCCATCAAATCTGTCATACGGATGCAGGTGATCCTGTTCATACTTGAAGTTCTTGTTAATCCAATCCAGACTGAGATAGTAAAGAGCCTCTCCGGCAACACGACTGCCTTTTTCAGAATTGAGGATATCCTCGATTTTTCCATCGGTCACACGAAGTTCATTCATCTGGTTCAGCATATCAACAGTAATCTCATAATCGTTTTCATTGATATTGCCCTTCATCTGCTGCAGTTTACTTGTAGTACCCGACTGGAAATATGTAAACAGAATGGCACGTACAAGGTATGCACGAATACCTTCCTTGTTCTCCAAATAATCAGGATTGTAGTATATGAAATATACGATAGGAAGCAGGACGTTCCAACTGCTTGAGAAACGGCTGACTTCAATCTTCATTTCCTTGAGAAGTGCTTCCAGGTTCTTAAGTGCCTTCTTGAACTCACTCCAGTTATTTTTCAACTCTTCAGCAATCTGCTTGTTGATGTTCGACTTGATGACATCACCATAAAGCATCAGCGCTGCTCTGATGATAAAATCGGAACCGAATCCGGCATAAGAGTCTACAAGCAGTTTTCCAAACTCTGTCTTCGCACTTGGCCAGTAAGCCTCCAAGATTGACATAGTGATTTCCGACTTACGAAGTGCCTTACCACCGCTATTGAAACGAACGAACATCTCCAGAGCATCGTCCTGCTTCATATCCCGGATTTCGGTATAACGAATAAGCTTTTCAACAAAAATCTTCTCATAGAGTTTATTTAGAATACCTCTCGCATAATCTTTGCTGTCTGCCGGAACATTTGCTATTGCATCTTCGATAGCGTTTTCTCTGGTAGTTTCATCCCGGAACTTCGGTTCAAGAATCTTTCTGATTTCGAACTGAGTTGGACTCAATTTACCTACTTTTTCGCTGAACTTGATGTCATATTTCTTGCTATTGTATTCTTCTTCATCTACGGTCAGTTTGTTCTTGTTAAGTTCAATCAGAAGTTTTGTAACGATGCCGCCGCCGGATTTCTTTCGCGCGTGTTTCTGACGGATGAACGCATCACCGAACAGGGAAAGATAGAGAGAGGTGAGTCTCTGCTGCCCGTCAAGCACTGCCGTATCGGTCAGTTTTACATCAATGCTCGATAATTCATAATTTACGCTGTCAGCCTGCTTGCGGCTATCAAATGTAACAGAGGATAGGAAATTACAGAAATAAGTATCCCATGTTACATTGTCATCATCTACATGCCAGAATAGGAATGTAGCAATCGGATAATCCAAAAGAATGGAGTCCCACAATTTTTCAATCTGCTCCATGCTCCACACATACTGTCTTTGGAACGCAGGCATTACATACTTGCCATCTTTAATATTCTGAAGAGCCTCATAAATCGTAATGCTGCTGTCAATTAATACGCTCATGTTTACTCCTATCCCTGGTAAAAGCTATTTTTGTACTGCAGTAAGACTGTCTCAACCTCACTCCAAATCCATACTCTTTCACCATCATCTTCAAAAACTTTTCCATGTGATTTAGGACCATCAATCTTCATCTGCGAGTAGTTGTTTTTGAAAGTCGGAACATACAGTTCTGAATGATCCTTATTACTACACAGCCTCTCCATCATTGTCAAAGTCGCTTCTCCGGCAATATCTACTGCCTCGAAGTACGCTCTGATAATTTTGTGGTTATACTGAGTAGGCTTTAATGACCATATAGGAATACGCTGAATTGCTTTTCCGTAATAATCTTTGCTTTCATTAGCCCTATTTGCAGCCTTTGGATTGTATTCCTGAGAGGCTTTTTCAAACGATTTTGCAATATACCAACGCATACAGGTTTCAATAGCTGCATCCTCACTCTCATTTGTAAGGTTCAATGCAAGGCAAAACTTTTCATATATATCAGAATCTACAGTAAAACTAATTTTCTTTTCCATATTACACCGCCTCTCAAAAGGTACAATAATCCGCCATCCAGTATAACCGTTTCATTAGTATTTTGTCAATACTAATTGACTCATGAGTATATACAAAAAACACCCCGCCGAAGCGAAGTGCTAACTTTTTCTTTATTCAGATTGCCTTGAACATATTCTGTTTCATTGGTTTGATGCCATTCGTCTTATCGATTTCCTTTCTTGCCTGCTCCAGTTCTTCCAAGCGAATCATTTCATCCTTGGCATCATCAAGGCCAAGATGTGTGTAGGTGTTCATCGTCACCCCTATTTCCGAATGCCCCATGAGGTACTGAAGTGTCTTAGGATTCATTCCCGCTCTCGCCTGGTTACTGCAGTAGGTGTGGCGACAAACGTGCGGGGGTGATGTTCAGCATCTTGGATTTTGAAAATGTCGTTGTATCTTTTTACTGCATGGTTAAATCGATGCTGCCAATGCATTGCCACTTCTGGCATTCCATTCTTATCTCTGAAAAGGAATCCTATGTAACCGTCAACCATCTTCTCTGGTAAATCTCTAGGTCTCTCCTTCAGTATTCTTCTAAATGTCTCATACACATCCTCTGTCATCGGAATCTTTCTTGTTCCGGCCTTTGTCTTGGTGGAATCGATGATGTATTCCATTTTTGAAGTTCTCTGCAATTGGTGATCAATGTTGATGATTCGATTGTCAAGATCTATATCATTGATGGTTAATCCACAGAACTCTGAAATTCGAAGTCCTGTATGAAAAAGAATATAGAAGGCATCGTAGTATTTGTAGTACACATTATCATCCTTGACAAACTTCAGGAACTGATGTTTATATTTCATAATACAATTAAAATTCCATTTCATTATAGATAATATTAATTGTACATTAAGTTCCATACTATTTCAAATTAATATTATCTATATCGAGCCCCTCTATGGTTCAAATCTCTGCCATCCATTCCCTAGTGTCAACCCCACCGAGTAGACCAATTCCCACTTGGCTATTTACAAGCATCAAAAAAGGACTTCCACAACGACTTCATATACCATTTAACGATAGTCCTTGAGAAAGTCCTTTGTTTTCTACACTTTATTTACTTGCCTGGGTTCACCTTTGACATCAAAACTACCGTCTCCACATGAACAGTTATTGCTAAATTATCGCCTTATTTCGTTCAAATATCCCTTTTACATTTTTAATTCTTGAATGTAGTAGTCTCTTGGTATAACCCTATTAACGATACCCAAGAGGGTTCACTCCTATATAACCTTTTTAACGATAACTACTACATAATCTCTTTTAAAGTGCTTGAAAAGTAGTCTTTCGGTAGTCTCATTCTTTTCATTTACCTATGAATTGCCCCGTTTCGCCCCATTACACGGCGAATTGCGAGTTGTCCCTCTGTCCTGCCGTGGCAGATGAATAGTATTTTAATCATTTTTGTTTCTCCTTCTTTTGTATTTCCCAATGACCATTGGATCCCCGGCCGATAAATTGAATTTCATCATTTTCTTTTATCCGACGTTTTATAGTTCGTACACTGATTCCCAACGCAACAGACATTTTTTCAGTACTGATTTTATTATCTTTTTTAATCAAATTTTTTATTTGATTTATTATATATTCTTTATCTGACTTACAAACATTCATCTGAGTGCCATCCTGAGTGCCACTATAATTCAGGTTCGGCATCACCACCGTAAACTGATATCTGTCTGAAAGAAAAGACGGTCTTTTCGTTTCATTATAATTAATCTGTAATTCATATCCACCGATAATCTTTCCAAATCCACTACCCTTTCGCTCCATATATCCCAGGCGATTAAATACATCTGCTAAGACCGGATTTCTTCTCGTAGACGGAACAGTAAGCGGATCTCTATCCTGAAGAAACGATCTGCATTCGTATGAACTACTGCAATTTATTATCCCTTTATGCTGTAGCATGAACTACTGCAATTTATCATACCTTTATGCTACAGCATTAGCATTTATCATGTCTATAACCTTTCTAATTCCCATCCATACATTCAGATCGGTAAATATCTCAACCACGCTTCCTCTGTCTGTAAATGGTGACTCCTGAAGAACCGAAAGATCTTTCATCATTCCATTATGAACAATATATTCCACTATCTGATTCACAAAATAAATCTGCCTGCTGTCAAGGCTTGCATTTGTCAAATATTCCGAAAATGCTTCTTTTGCAGCATTCATATCAAGTCCGACAATCTCTCGGACAAATTCACCCAGTGGTTTTTCACCAAATTCCTGTTCATAATCCTGCTTTGTGCCTACCTCACTCCATAATACTTCTTCCAACATTGCAATATCTGTCGACGTTAACGGTTTATTTCTCTTTAATTTTGCAATTGCAATATTATCCTGATGCTGCCTGATATAATACTCTGCCTTCGCCTTGTAATTCTTGAGATCATCATTTTCAAGTTCAGACTCATTCCACTCGGTCGAAAGCACTTCATCCGTAAAGTTTGTATCATAACGAATACTTGAATTCGGCAAATACTTCATCAGATTACGCAACTTCTCTCTGATTTCTTCAAATTCATTTATTCCCGCAGTATCAACATAATCTGTATTTAAAACCTTATTAATCAAATCTGTCTGTGCCTGAATTTCAGGAATATTTGCCACACTGGCAATTCCTGCAATCTTTTTGTGCAGATCAGAGCGCGCTCTTGAATACTTCTTACCAGCCAAATACGCTAATTCAATTCCATACATCAGCGCATCAAACCGAACAGCACTTGCTTCATCTCCATCTGATAATATTAACGGTGCTACCTCTTCTTTCACAATTAATGTGTCCTCATATGTCAATGCATTATAATTTTCTTCCGACGAATACAAATCCACATATTTCAAATGCTGACGAACCGCAAAATTATCCCTCGGTAATTCTCGTACTTTCTCGCTCATTTGCATGACTAATGCTTTTCGATATGCAACCAGTCTGTCAATCTGATATTCTATATCCTGAAGTTTATAGGAAATTTCGAATTTTAAATTAAAAATCGCCCCTTGGAGTGCCATCATATTAGCAGTTGCTTTTCCTTTGTTCATTCTGAAAAATTCAAAATTCCCGCAGAAATCAAATATATAAAATTTCTCTTTATCTTCTCCATCAAGCAATCCTTGGCAAAGCCTTGTACCACGCCCAATCATCTGCCAGAATTTTGCTTTGCTCATTACCTTTTTAAAGAATACCAAATTCAGCACTTCCGGCACGTCAATCCCAGTATCTAACATGTCTACCGAAATCGCAATCTGCGGCATCTTCTTTGGATCTGAGAATTCGTCTATTGCACTCTGTGCATAGGTCATATAATTGTCTATTACATTAGCATAATTCATAAGATGCGGATATTCCTTATTAAATACCTCCAGTATCTTCTCCGCATGAGCATGATTCTTTGCAAATATGATAGTCTTACCAAGTTTCTGACCATAATCAATCTTAATTCCATCCTCATCAATATATTCAAAACTTGTTTATCGTATCTTCATTAAATATCCATGTATTAAGGCTGATGAACCTATTGCTTCCGGCAGTTCACCATGTTCGTCCTCAAATGTTTCCTCATACGCTTTCCGGTCTTCTTCTGACAGTTCGTCATATACGATTCCCTGTTCAATGAACTTAAGTTTCGATTCAACCGAAACGTAATCAACAAGATATCCATCCTTTACTGCCTGTGCCAAGTCGTATCCATATGTCGGCACTCCATTTTCCAGTTCAAAAACTTCATATGTATCTTATCGATCTCGTCCTTCGGCGTAGCTGTAAGACCAACCAACGGAGCATCAAAATACGAAAAAATATCTCTGTACTTGTTATAAATGGACCGGTGCGCTTCATCACATATTACTAAATCAAAATGACCACATGTAAATAATTTTCCTTCTTTATCACTTATCGTATCAATGCAATTGATCATTGTCTGATACGTTGAAAAGACACAATGTGCATTATAATTATCTTTTTCCTCAACAAGATTCGTACACGACAGATTTTGTAACATATTTACAAAGCTTCGTTTTGCCTGTGTTACCAAAGAATTTCTATCTGCAAGGAATAAAATATTTTTCGCCCATCCTGCTTTCAGCAAACAATCACACAATGCGATTACCGTTCTTGTCTTTCCTGAACCTGTCGCCATAACAAGCAACGCTTTTCTCCGATTCTTTTCATCGAAACTGCTACATACTGCTTTAACAGCCGCTTCCTGATAATAACGACCGGCAATATCCTTATCTACTGCCACATGCTTCAGGCTTGTCCGCATAGTCAATAAATTGAACCATTTTTCCAAATCTCTTTTTGAATAAATAGACGCACATTTTCTTTCTGGATATTGCCCGTCAATGATACGGGTTTCAAATCCATTTGTCATGAAAATGACTGCTCTTCTTTTATATTCCTGCTCTAATAAATCCGCATAAAGCTTCGCCTGCTGCCTACCTTTCGAAACATCCACACAGGTTCTTTTCGCCTCGATAACTGCTAACGGCCGATGCATATCATCATAGAGAACATAATCTGCAAATCCCGTTTTCGACTTATTCGGCATTCCGGAAAGTTCTACTTCATTCAACCAATCTTCGCCTTCAGTCCATCCTGCATCCGTCAACATCGAATCAATGTAAAGTTTTCTTGTTTTGTACTCTGACAGATCAAGCGGTTTGGGAACATAAGTCGGCTGCTGCTCCTGTCTGCGGGCAGATAATTCATCCCTTAATGAAGCATTTTCTGCAATTAATTTTTTCAGATCCAATTCTTGTTTTGCTGACTTCTCCTGTTCTTTTTCCAATTCGATTCTCGTTGCAGCCGCAACTTCTTTGGATTTCTTTGCTTTCTCAATCCTGGAAGTAATAATCGTTTTATCAAAAGAACGCTCCTCATATTGCGTTGAATAGCAATATGCAATATAGTCCAAATATATAAACAAATTTTCCAGACAAAGCATTGCTTCATCCATGCCTAATTTTTTGTTACTATGTGCAACATTATTTCCACTTCTGCGGATATAATCCATACGTTTCCACAAATCAGATCCTACAATCTGTCTATACTCTTCCGCATTCATCAGACTTTGCAGGTTGTCCTGATATGCATTTCAAGTTCTGAATCCACAGAATACATCCACTTTATTGCAAATTCCATCGCTCTTCGGCTATTAAGAATACTGGCCTCTGGATCCATAAGTATAATCTTTTCTGCCGATATAGCAACATCTGCAAATCTTGAAAATTTTGAATCTTTTTTTAAATAATCGAAGTTAGTTATCATAGAACCCCTCCCTGCAAATACTTCTTACAGCCTGTCCATTTGCATCAATGCACTTTCTTTGGAATATTGGTTAATCAAATTATTATAATTAAAAAATCTCACATAATTACGAATACTGCTGTAAATATTTCTTTCCATTAAGCTGTTAAATTGACTTCTACGGCTTTCATCAGCAATAATATAAAAATCGGCTCTGAAATCCTACAGTTCGTAAAACTTGTCCAATGAATTTGTAATATTCGTAGGATGTTCCACTTCATAAAATCGAAATGGCATTCTTCTTTCATTAAACCAGATTACATCTACTGTTTTTGCCCGATTTCTTATTACTTCGTATGTAAATCAGGTAGTTCCGGCTCCGTAGTTATCTCGCAAAGCTTTTTCTCTAAAAACTTCTTATTCTTATCCTGATTTGGTACATAGGTCGTATAGTTATGCATATTGCCAAGTTCAACAATGATTCCCTGATAATAGGAGTGTGTAAACATCTCATCACTTCCTACATCATTCTCCACAATATCAAAGCGTCTCAACACATCATCTTTACATTCTGTTAACGCCCATAATCCCGGACGAATCCTGAAAAATTCATCATATACTTGAACGATCTGTCTGATGCTGGCCTGTGGCTGTTTTCGTTTTCCAGGTGCTGAAATCTACCATCTGATTTAACTGTTGAAATGTAGCATAACCGCCATTTCGGCGCATTGCTTCTATAACATATTCTTTTTGAGTCATTTTATTTTTTTACCTCTATTCTTTCAACAGTAGTTCGTACAAAAATGCGGATATTCGTTATTACAACTTTTTGATTTGTCGACTTGATGGACGAAGTCTACAAACTGATTTTGAAGTTCTATTGGTGGCATTATCATCCTAAATGCCTTAATATCTCCCACATTAATATGTGGTGATGCAGAACCAGAAACACCTTTTAAAGCATTATCAAGAAATGAATCACTATTCATCGCTACACACAAAAACTCCGATGCACACTTATCTATATTAGGTGAAAGAAGCATTGATCTTTGTCCCAATGCAACATTACAATTTCTATCAATAATAGCAGCTATACCAAGTATTGCTCCCTCTCGTGTATATACTATATCACCAACATCTGGTTTCTTTCTCTGTATTCTCTTTACATATTCATCTTCAGGAATATATTCAATCTCATCCCAAAGAATCCTATTCTTTTTTACAATAGATGTTCTAATACATCTAAAACCAGTATCTTCTTTCGTATAGACGGCGTTGAATGCGGGCAATCAACAATTGCTTTACACGCATTTTCTAAAGGCAATGTATCCCACCCATCTCATTCGCAACTGGATCTCCAAACATCTCGACAAATCGGGATTTGTGGAGAGATTTCCTGAACTTTCCTTATTTTTCAAGGCTTACAGCCTCTTAGATAGTGAAATGATATGTATTTTCCCTTATCTTTGCCCTTATGCGGAATCCGCAAGGGAAATAAAGGAAATTTTTAGTTAAGCATTGCTCACTACTTTATCAAGAAGTCTTGCGGAATCCCGTTTTGCTTTTCTTGTTGAGTGAGCGTAAATATTCATTGTGGTACTGACATCAGAGTGTCCTAACAGTTCCTGTACATCTTTCGGTGCAGCCCCATTGGAAAGCAGATTGCTGGTGTAGGTGTGACGTAACTGGTGGAAATGGAAATCTTCAAATCCTTCCAGTTTCTTTGACACTGATCTGCATACAATGCTGAGTGTACTCGGCAGTTCCAAAGAGCCATCCGGTCTTAAGCAGACAAAGGAGATTTCTTTGTAATCTGCCGGGACTTCCTGCGTTCCGTCAAGGTGATAGTATTCATAATAGACTCTGTTTTTCACATGAACTTCTTTGTAGTAATTGCGGTGATATAATTCGCCATACTGCATCCGGTTTTTGAGTTGTTCCTTTCTGGCAGCTTTCAGTATTTCAGTCAGGGTATCGCCAAAATCAACAATCCTAACTTTTTTCCGCTTCGTTGGTCCAATAATGTTTTTGTGTTTCATGCCGTCGTAGCGGATACTGCGTTTTATGGTCAGGCATTGTTCCTCAAGGTTAATGTCCTGCCATGTAAGACCACAGGTTTCTCCGATACGGAGCCCGGCATAATACGCAATCTGAATCGGTAGAATGGCAGGTGGGTTTTTCTTTTCCAGATACTTGATAAGTTGCTCGTAATCATCATGCGAAATCGGTTGTGTGCCTTCTTCCACTTCATCATCGGAAAAGAGGTCAACTTCCTCTGCCTGTCGTTTCAGTTTGATATATTGCATCGGATTGAAACTGATTAGTTGTTTTGGAAATACTGCAAAACGGAATGACTGCTGTAACACTGCGGAAAAAGAATGGATATAATCTTTGCTGTATCCCTTTCTTACTTTCCCGTCTGGAAACTCACCACCGAATGTAAGCAGATCAAGAAATGCCTGTAAATGTTCGGCAGTAACTGTTTTCAGTTTGCGGTCTGCAATCGGGTGTTTTTTGATACAGCGGATTGCACCAAGATAATTTTCCACTGTGCCGTTGCTGAGTGTCCCGGTTTTCAGTTCTTCTTCCGCCCACATATCCAGAAGCTCTCCTACCGTAAGGCTGTCTGCCTTTGCGACAAACTTCTTATTTTCGTAATCTTCCAGTGCTTTGCGGAGAAGTTTTTCCGTCTCACTTTTACTTCGGTTCCAGCATATTCTTTCTGAACCATTTTACCGCTTGCATCTTCTACATAGAAGCGATAGTACCATTTTTTTCCTTTTTTCTAACAGATCCTTTTGCCATAATTGTATTTCTCCTTTCGATATCAGACAATCGGAACTGTTGAAATGCTTCTTGCGTGTAAGTATATCACAACTCCGGTTGTCTTACTATACCGATTCAGAATCCTCATACATAACTTCGGATAAAAGATTGGCAAGTCTTTGTTCGGCTGCTTCCGGTTTCTTTGAATAGAGCCTTATCACATCTGCCATATCGTTAAATGCGTTGACAGTATGTGTGATCTCTCTGAGAAACATAATCTCATTATATTCATCTTTCGATTCGAATCCCATTACTTTGGCAATGTCCGCATCTTTGGTACTGCCTTTGTAATTTTTACAGGCGAACTGAAACGAATCCAGAAACAGTTCATATTGCTTTAACATTAACAGCAGTAAGTCTTTAGAAAAAGCGTCTTCTGTTTTATTAAGATCAAGAGGTAACTGTTTGAGAATATCGCCCATCACATCACGAATCTGCAATTCCTTCTTATCCGTAATATCAGTTTCATATTCATCGGTTTCCCCTTTGAGCCATTCAATCGATACATGAAGTGCTTCCGAAAGACCTTCCAGTACCATCTTTTTGGTATTGTCAATCGAACCATTCTCATAACGCAGGATTGTGGAAGCGGTAACTCCCATCTTCTCTGCGACATAAGGCTGTGTCAGATTTAATTCGAGACGGCGCTGTTTTGCCCTGCTGCCGATCAGCTTGCGTAGTTCTTTGTCTTTCATGCTGATGTGCTCCTTTTTCGGTATGTCATTACTATACCACGCAACAAAATATATTGCAATATGCAATTTACAGAAAACGAATGAAATTTCATAATGCTTGACAAAGCAATATAAACACGCTATACTGACAGCACAAATGAAATTGCATAATGCAATTTAAAAGGAGGTGGTCATATGACACAAAGAAAGATTGCCTTATCTATTGAAGAAGCTGCTGATTATACGGGAATCGGCAGGAACACCCTGAGAAAACTGGTGGAATGGAAGAAACTTCCGGTATTAAAGGTTGGGAGAAAAGTCCTGATCAAAACGGATATGCTGGAACTTTTTATGGAAGCCAACGAGGGCAGAGACTTGAGGGATAAGGGAAATGTGAAAGCAGTCACAAGAAACGGTTCAACTTAAAAAAGCGGTTCCCGAAGAAACCGCCAAAGGTTCTATCAGACCGGAGTCATGATATACCTACACGCAAACAGATTATACCATGTACTTCGTCTGACAGACAACAGGAAACTTATGTTTGGAAGAAAAAGAAAGGACGATGATATTTATGGCAAGATCAACAAAGAGTTATGAGGAGCGTATGCTCCAGTTGGAAAAGAAAGAACAGGAAAGCCTTGAGAAAGCAAAACAGTATGCAGCACAGAAACGGGAACTGAAGAAACGTCAGAAAGATGTGGAAACTAAAAAGCGGACACACAGGCTCTGCCAGATTGGTGGTGCGGTGGAATCGGTGCTGGGTTCTGCGATTGAGGAAGATGATATCCCAAAGCTGATCGGCTTCTTAAAAAGGCAGGAAGCAAATGGGAAATTCTTCTCAAAGGCAATGCAGAAAGAGCCAGTTGCGAATACGGAGGAAGTGTAATGCCGGAGGGAGTGGATTTTCCATTCCCTTCATTGCTTTTTCATGAAGGGCGCACTTATGGACAACCAGAGGTCGTCCGTATAAGTTTGCCACAGGTGGCAACCGGTCTGCGCTTATGCTTGCCGGGCTCGTTCCGTCGGCGGGGCTTTCAGCCAGACCTGCTCATGCCGCAGGAGGCACTCTTCGCCAGAGGGGCGCATTCCATGCAGGCTGTTATGCACAGGGCACTCTTACGCAGAGGGCGTTCCGGCAGATACCATTTTCTTTTTGGGAAAACGTTACCTGCCGGAAATCAAAGCCGGATACGGCAGAAAGGGGGAAACGGAGCATGGCGATTTTTCATTATACAGTAAAGATTGTTGGACGCAGCAAAGGGAAATCCATCATATCAGCATCTGCGTATCTCAATGGTGATGTGATGAAAAATGAAGAAACAGGCAGGATCAGCTACTACACTGCCAAAAAAGAAGTCGTTTATACCAGCCTGTTGATGTGTGAAAATGCACCACAGGAATGGCTGAACGTACCTGCTGAAAATATCAGACGGTTTCAGAAATCTGCCCGATATAAAAGAGCAGATAACAAAGATGCTGCACTGGGAAAATTTAAACTTACTTTTCAGAAACAGCGTTTATGGAATGAAGTTTTGAAGATTGAGAAGACCTCGGATGCACAACTCGGCAGGTCATTTGAATTTTCGCTTCCGAAAGAATGGAGCCGACAGGAACAGATTGATTATACAACTGAATATATTCAAAAGACCTTTGTAGATAAGGGAATGTGTGCGGACTGGAGTATCCACGATAAAGGAGATGGAAATCCCCATGTGCATTTACTTGTGACGATGCGACCATTCAATCCAGACCACTCATGGGGGAACAAAGAAATCAAGGATTGGGAGTTTGTCAGAGATGAAAATGGAAATATTGTGGTGGATGAATCCCATCCGGACTGGTGGCAGGATAAAAAGAACCCTGACCGTCATGGAATCCGAATCCCCGTACTTGATGAAAATGGAGTCCAGAAAGTCGGGACAAGGAACCGCAAACAGTGGAAACGTGTATTAACCGATGCTACCGGGTGGAACAATCCGAAAAATTGTGAGCTATGGCGGAGCGAATGGGCAAACGTCTGTAATACACATTTGAAAACGGAAAATCACATTGACCACCGTTCTTATGCAAGGCAGGGAAAATTAGAGATACCGACGATCCATGAGGGCGCAGATGCCAGAAAAATTGACGAGAAATTTCAAAACGGACAGACATCCTCTACTTCATGGAAAGTAGAGGAAAACCAGATCATAAAAAGACAAAATGCACTGCTGGATAAAATACAGATTTCTTTTGGAAAAGTATCCAGTGCATTAACACAATGGAAGGAGCGATTGCGTGACATTAGAAGAAAGCCGGGAAGTCATTCCCATGATGGAGACAATGATAAACCAGATCGAGGAACAGCAGAATCTTATGGCAGAGATGGTACAGGAATTGCAGGAACGGGACAGGCAGCTCCTGTCTTTTCAGGAGCAGAACCAGAGTTTAAAAAGCTTAAACAGCGAATTATCCAGGCTGCTAAATCTTTTGCCAGATACAGAAGAACTGCTCTCACAGATCGAGCAACAGAAAACCAGAATCGAACAGTTGGAAAACGAGAATCAGCAATGGCAGGAATTAACGCAGAAGCTGAACAACGAGAACAGCTTATTGCAGAAACAGAACAGCGAATTGCTGACCTTAAACAGCAGATAGAGAAAGCGAGGGAGATCGATGAGCGAATGCAGAAACTTAGAGAACGTCGGGCAGGTGGAAGAACTTCTGCTGATGACCGAACAGATGCAGGACGAACTGGATCAGAAAGACCAGACAATCCAGGAACTAAACAGGCAGCTAAGCGAATCGCTGACCTTGAACGAGAAATTGAACAGCGAAAACAGAGCCGAGAATATCGAAGCATTGCGGACAAGATTAAGGCAAACAGAGGAACGATTGACCAGCGAGACAGACAGCAGGAAAAGAGCCGACGCAGAAGCCGTGGCATGGAAATTTAAGTATGAAAAAGCAGAGCAGGAAAAACTTTATGCACAGACACACCAAAAGACGGTAGAGGTAGCTGTTGAGAAAAAAGTGCCTTATGAGAAATGTGAAAAATGTGACCGTACTGCTTACCGGAAAGCAAAAGAAAAATGCGATAGCCGTAAAAGCCAGTTAGAAAAGAAATATAAAAATATGACGATTGGTTATGAAAGTATCTTGTTTCTACTGGCATGGTACAGCATAACAACAACACTGTTTACTGCGATTCTTTCGCCGGTTTTCCTTAACGACTGTATCGTCTTTTTCGGTGCGTTAGGAAAAGGAATGGGAAGTTTATTTCGGGAGTTTGTGACAGGTGCAGACTCTTTCGGACAGTTAAGCAGTGGAATACCTAACAGTATTCTTTCCGGGATTGTGTACTGGCTGATTGCCGGTACTGTCATGGCAATTTTATTCGTAATAACCGGGTGGCTGATAATCGGGATTGGTTATCAGGTAGGAAAAATCTACCGGAAATATTGTTGGGATATCATCAGTATCGTGGTAGCGATAACGAGTACAGCTGTTGTAATTTACTTTGGAGAATGGATTAAAAACGCTAATCCGATAAATCTTATTGTATTGCTATTACTGTCGCATATTATTTATATTGGAATCAGATGTTATGTGAAAGACTGGATGGAAGAACGAGGATATTATTAAAAGAGGACAGGGAAATTTCATAATCTTCCTGTCCTTAGTAAGGGACTATTGATTGTTTATATAAAGAAAAAGTATATAAATAAATCTTGACAATTAGTACGAACTCGGACTATACTATAAAAGTCCGGATTCGTACTAATTTAAGGAGAAAAAAGATGAGAAAAGATAATAATATGATAATACAGTTGCAACGATATTATGCTTTATGGAAAGAATGTACAGCAATGTATGAGGAATGGTCAAAGGATCAGGGACTGTCTTCAAATGGAGTTTTTGCTTTGTATTCATTTTATGAAAGTAATGGAAGATGCACGCAGAAAATGATAAGTGAAAAATGGAATATACCTAAGCAAACGGTAAATACGATACTAAAAGATTTTCAGAAAAAAGGATACATCAATATGGTATCTGATGATTCAGACAAGAGAAATAAGCTGATATGCCTCACAGAATCAGGAATGGAATATACGAAAGATATCATAGAAAAACTGCACTCAAAAGAAATATATGTAATCGAAAAAATGGGATTAGAGAATATAGAAAGTCTTAATGATAATACAGAGCTGTTTATCAGACTTTTCAAGGAAGGAGATTGTAAGAAAAATGAATCATAAATCATTATTTTTTAAATATGTTATTCCATCTATTATAGCATTTGCATTATCAGGAATATATGCGATAGTGGATGGATATTTTGTAGGCAATACCATAGGAGATGCTGGACTTTCGGCTATTAATATTGCATATCCGATTGTGGCTTTGATTCAGGCTCTTGGAACAGGAATTGGTATGGGAGGAGCTGTTTATTACTCAATTAATGCAGCAGAAAAGAAAGGAAAACGGGCAGAAGAATTTATTGCTACAAGCTGGTGGCTTCTTGTAATAGTAAGTGTTATCAGTACCATAATTATTTACTCCTTTTCGTCTAAAATTTTAGGATTGCTTGGAGCAGATGGAATTATATTAACAAATGCGACAGATTATATCAAAATTATAGCACTTGGAGCAATATTGCAGATTCTTGGAACTGGAATGATGCCATTCATTAGAAATTATGGAAACTCTTTCTGGTCAATGTTTGCGATGGTTGGTGGATTCATAACCAATATTGTTCTGGATTTTATCTTTGTATGGATATATGAAATGGGCATGAAAGGTGCAGCCACAGCTACAATAGCCGGACAGGGTGTGACTGCAGCAATTGCAATCATATACGCATTATATAATAAAAAGTTTTATGTGTATGTATCCTTAAAAAATGTAAAAGAAATGTGTGGCGCTATATTCAGAGTAGGTCTTGCACCATTTGGGCTAGCATTGACTCCTAATATTTCATTGGTGTTTATAAACCGATTCTCCGCTTCTTATGGGGGAGAAAAAGCTATTGCAACTTATGCATGTGTATCCTATATTATCTGTATCATATATCTCATATTGCAGGCGTAGGTGATGGAAGTCAACCTTTAATGAGCCGTTTTTATGGTGAGAAGGATCAAGAAAGCCTGAGAGGAGTTCAGAGAATGGCATACATTTTTGCAATAATTCTTGCTGTTTGTGGTGGAATTATCATGTATGTAAACAGAGCAAATATTGGAGGGGTTTTCGGAGCTTCTTATGAAGTAAGTATTGAGATTTCTAAAATTGTACCTATATTTTTAGTGTCATTACCATTTGTTGCGATTACCAGAATAGCGACAGCTGGATTTTATGCTACTGAAAAAAGTGGATTGTCATACATTCTTACATTCATTGAACCAGTATTGATGCTGATATTTATGCTTGTTTTACCACCTTTATTTGGTGGACAGATTATGATATGGTGGAGTACGGTATTGGCACGTGTTTTTTCAGCGATTCTGGCATTCATACTAATAAAATATTGCGAAAAGGGAGATTTGCAATATGGAATACAGAAAATTTAACAATCAGATAGTAGCAAGAATAATCTAGGTTTATCTATTGTATTTTTAAGGACAGCCTCATAGCAATAGGGCTGTCCTTTTAAAATTATGAAGCTAATTTTTAATAAATTCTAGTAGATTTTGATTGGAATAATCATAACTCTAATGAATCTTCAGCATCTACCCACATCTGTAAATTCCCATCAAGATATAACCTTGCATATTCTAATGGCTCATCGATTGCAAGCGATGTCAAAGCACAATCAGATCCAGGTGTGGTTCTTAAATTTTTTTCTGCTTCCCAACAATCAATACGGAGTATATAGCCCGTATTAGTATATACATCAATGCTGTTGCACTGTGGATTGTATTCTGCAAATATTGTTCTCATCGTATCCCATCTCCTTATCATTTAATCAATCAGTAGTAGCAAAAATTAAGAAGCATTTCAATCAGTTCACCATGTCACTTTTATTTTGTGTTATACTGTCTTATAGATTTTTCTTGCCCTTGTATTTGCCCTTATCAGAGTGCATAAACACTGATGGGACGATATAACACAAGGGAAATAATAAGGGAAAGCTCACCTGCGACAAATCCAGTGTTTTCAAGGGGGTGCGAAGAATTTAATAATAAAATATAACAGTTATTAAATTTCTTAAAACAGGTGAAATCTCAATCGGGATTTCTTAGCGAATCACTTGATAGCGCAACCTTAGATTTTTGACCCCACCCTCTCTATGTGATATAGTATTCTCAAATCCATGATACCATACAGTATCGGACGAAGTTCACCCGCCGCGGGCATGTATTACGGGATGCCCGGATGGGTATACAACAAATGAAAGGGGTAGACAAACTATGAAGTTCGTATTTTTTAGATGTAAAAACAATTGGCGACGACATTGATCTGTCCAGATTTGATCTGTTTGGAGAAGTTGTGAAATATCCTTTTTTCCACCCAACAGGAAGTGCCTGAACGCATTCAGGATGCAGATGTGATCATTGTAAATAAAATTCAGGTGAATGAAGCTCCATCGGCGCTGCCAGAAATCTCAAATTGGTCTGTGTCACTGCCACCGGCACAAACAATCTGGACAAGGAATATTTAGACAAACGCGGGATTGCGTGGAGAAATGTTGCCGGTTACTCTACCGAATCAGTTGCCCAGCATACTTTTGCCATGTTGTTCTATCTTCTGGAACATCTGCGATATTACGATGACTATGTCAAAGAGGACCACTACACAAATGACACTATTTTCACTCATTTTGCCCAGACCTTCTACGAATTAAAAGGAAAGATCTGGGGCATTATCGGACTTGGAAATATCGGACGCAGAGTAGCTGCGATTGCAGAAGCTTTTGGTGCGCAAGTCATCTATGCTTCCCCATCCGGTGCAGCGCCTCAGGAGGGCTACCATCAGGTTTCTCTTGATACACTTCTTGAAACTTCCGATATTGTCTCTGTACATGCACCTTTGAATGAACATACAGAACATCTTATGAACTTGAACGCCTTTTGTAAGATGAAAAAAAGCGCGATCTTCTTAAATCTGGGACGTGGTCCGATCGTCGTGGAAGCAGATTTAAAAACCGCACTGGAAACAAATGAAATACAAGCTGCCGGTCTGGACGTTCTGTGTGCAGAACCTATGTCCGAAGACAATCCGCTTCGCGGCTTCACGGACAGCAACCGGCTTCTTATCACACCTCACATCGCATGGGCAAGCATTGAAGCCAGAACAAAACTTATGAACATCATTGCCGGGCAAATCAAAGAGTTCTTCGGGCTGTAACGCCTGACAATATAAGCTGTAACGCATTTTATCTTTATGATAACACGTTACAGCTTTTCTCTTTTCAGCTTACACTCTCCCTGCTATTTTCGGGCGTCATTTTTCTTAAAACGCCCCACTACATCAAATCTTTCGTCTCCGCATGACACACAGAAAGTACTGCAAAAACAACCGATATTCCTGTTAAGATTACAGGAAAAACCAGATTATCTTTCAGCGTAAAATCACCGATATTCGCCTGTGTCAAAAAAATCAGAAGGAATGACGAAATGATCGTTGCTTTGGATGATTTCATTGCCAGACCGATAAACAGCGCAATAAAACTCATACTTACCATCACAATCGATTTCAGAATAAGCTGCACATAAAATGACGCACTTGCCATGTTAAAATCAAGCAAAAATGCAGATTTCATAAAAAAGTGAGCCGACAAGTACACAGCCATAAACCAGCAATTTTGTCAAAATCAGCGCAATAAGATTAAAAATCCACACTGCCAGCATTTGTGACACTAATATTTTCTGCCGTCTGATCGGATAGGAAAACATCAGATTCATGGTTTTATTTTTATACGCTGTGACAATAAACGAAGCCAGCATCACCCCGGTAAATACTAAAAAAGACATCCCCGTAAACAGTTCGATGGAAGACGAAATCATCTCATTCCCCGGTGCAGCATCCGGCACTCCGGTGTCCGGATCATTTGCAATTCCCAGATACGCCAGTGCAAACAGAAACGTGCAGAGGATAATCGCAAGAATCACAGCATTTCTAATGTACTTACCAATGTTGTTCTTTTTCCATTCCAGTTTGATCAATTTTAACATCTCACATCACCTCCTGTCAGTTTGAGGAAATATTCTTCCAGTGATTCTGACTTTGTTCCAATCGCAGTCATTTCCACATCGTGTAATGCCAGCGCCTTTGACAATTCTTGCACCGATATATTCCCGTCATAAATTCGGATGATTCTATCTTCTACAATCTTAAAGTTGTCAATCCCTATCTTATCCGACAGTACATACGAAGCCTTTCTTGTATCCACAACATTCAATTCAATATAGGCAAGACTTCTTTCCGTAATTTCCTGCATCGCGATTTCCTGAACGAGAACACCGCGGTTGATCACTCCGATCGTATCTGCAATACTCTCGATCTCTGAAAGAATATGACTGGACACAATAATCGTAATGTCGTATTCCGTACAAAGCATCCGCAGTAAATCCCGAATCTGTTTGATTCCTGCCGGATCAAGACCATTAGTCGGTTCATCCAAAATCAAAAGTTCCGGCTTACACAACACCGCTCGTGCAAGTCCTAATCGCTGTTTCATTCCCAGAGAATACTCGCGTACTGATTTTTTCCCTGTATTGTTCAAGCCTAATAGCTCCATGGCATTTTCAATACTTCCTGTATTGTAATATCCCATGTATTCACAATGAAGCGCAAGATTCTCTCTGCCACTTAAATGCTCATAAAAAGTAGGAAATTCAATCATGCACCCCATCCGCTTAAGTACCTCATACGAAGTCGATGTCAGTTTCTCTCCAAACAGCTCGATGCTTCCTTCTGTCGGTTTCCAGAGATTTGTCAACAGCTTCATAACCGTCGTTTTTCCTGCTCCGTTAGGACCCAGAAATCCATAGATTTCTCCTTTTTTCACATGCATGGACACATTCGTCACAAGATTTTTTTCTCCAATGGTTTTTGTAAGTTTGTTTGTCTGTACAACATATGTCATATCGTCTGCCTCCTTTCTGATCACCATTCTAGCAAATGAGAATTTCAAAACTCTTGACGAATCTTACGAATTTCTTTCTTTCACTTAAAATGCAAAGAATCTGTCTCAGAAGAAACACTTATGCAATTTTACCGTGAATGTAGTTTTTACATTCGGTTCACTCTCCAACACAATCTCTCCACCGAGCTGCTGTGCAAGAGTCTGCGCGATCGTAAGCCCCAGACCATTCCCCTGAATCCTTCTGTTTCTGGAATCCTCCATTGTAAACAATCGCTCAAATACATTCCCTGCAAATTCTTTCTCTATCCCTTTTCCTTTATCAATCACATCAATATAAACATCATTTTTCACCGATCTGAGAACAAGTCCCAAATACCGCCCATCCAAACCGTACCGAATCACATTGGAAATAAGATTATATAAAATGCGATGAAGCGCCTCTTTATTCCCCATAATAAACACTGCTTCCTCCGGAATTTTTACTTCAACCTGAAACTCTTTTTGTTTCAGCAGTTCATAAAAGTCCAGGATATTCTCGCGGCAGACTTCACAGATATTTATCCTTGAAATCTCCAGTTCCATATCTCCTGCTTCCAGCTTCGCAAGTGTAAAAAACTGATTGATCAGTTCCATGACTCTCTTTGCCTTCTGTTCTACTTTCAGAAGCATTTCATCCTCCTTGTCACCATTTATCCGCATAATCTCCAGATAGCCTAATATGACTGTCATCGGAGTCTTGATATCATGCGAAATGTTGGACAGCATCTTTTTTGCTGAATCTGTGAACGGCGATAATCCACTTTCATTTTTCTTTGATTTTCCAGCAAACGGTTGATCTGTACCAGTAGTTCCATGAGAGCTTGTTCATCTGTGAACATCATAATATTCTCATCGCTGTCCGTATCTTGTATTTTTTCCAGCTTTTGACTGATTTCTTTTAATTGCTTCTGTATTCCTCTTCGAAAAACAAACTGTTGATAAACTACAATACAAATCAGCACTGCAATACAGATGCACAGGAAAAATAAAATTATCTCATTATTCATGACAGATCTCCCAGCTTATATCCGATTCCCCATACCGTAATGATATATTTCGGAGATCTCGGATGCTCTTCTATTTTGTTCCGCAGCCTGCTGATATGAACATTGACCGCATTTTCATCTCCTAAATAGGCATCATTCCATATCAGAGAATACATCTGTTCTTTGGTATATACTTTTTGGGGATTCTGAACGAGCAACTTCAAAATTTCAAACTCTTTTGCCGTCAGATCTATTTTTGTCCCATTTTTCTCCACTGTATAATTCGTCAGATTTATAGTAAGATCTCCCATCATCAAGACTTCTTGCTCTTCCGGCTTTGAATATTGGGTACTTCTTCTGATATTTGCCTTAATACGAGCCAATACTTCTGTTACTGAAAATGGTTTCGTAATATAATCATCGGCTCCAAGACCCAGCCCCAGCGTCTTATCTGCATCCGTATCTTTCGCAGATACAATAATGATGGGAACTGTACTGTGCGTTCGAATATGCTGCATCACTTCCATACCGCTGATTTTCGGTATCATCAAGTCCAACAATACAAGACTGTAGGATTCCTTCTCAAACTTCTCACAGGCTTCCTCCCCATCAACCGCACAAATCACCTCATAGTTTTCTGCTTCCAGATAGCTTTTGAGCATCTGGCTGATTTCTATATCATCTTCCACCAATAACAACTTCATAACTGCCCTCCCAAACTTCGTTTCATACTTTTGTCTGATGTCGATATTTTTACCATAGACACACATTTTTTCGAAAGGTAAAAACGGATTGCAAAATCAGCACATAAGTTTTCCATTGCCTTGGTTTTATAGCAGTGATAAAATTCATTGTGTATATAAGAAATCAAATTGATGGAGGGTAAAATGGTGATTACCGTGAATATTTATTACCAAGGCATAAATGGAAATGCAAAGAAATTTGCAGAAGAAATGATTTCCAGTGGAATTGTGAATGAAATTCGTTCTGAAAACGGAAATATCAGATATGACTACTTTTTCCCAATGGATGATAACGAAACTGTGCTTCTCATTGACAGTTGGAACGATCAGCACGCATTAGATATTCATCATGCTTCTTCTATGATGAAAGCTTCCGTTACTCTCATCTTTCGTAAGCAGAAG
>ENA-OQBJ01000359-OQBJ01000359.1-human-gut-metagenome-genome-assembly--contig:-NODE-359-length-24330-cov-2.795893_pt1 | contig 24330 bp, 22 predicted proteins | sample MGYA00242743_ERZ504545 | MGnify/ENA primary metagenome ERZ504545 (study PRJEB26092, sample SAMD00036252) | human gut metagenome | host: Homo sapiens | study: EMG produced TPA metagenomics assembly of...
TGTGTGCTAAAATCAAGAATGAGAAGATGACAGACAAAAATTATCAAAATATAAGGGTGGCGTAAGCCATCTACGGCATATTGTACCACCAGAAAGCATGGACACAGGGAAAAATAAATCATACTCTATGAAAAATGAGAAACCGATGGTTCTATAACGAAAAAGAGGATGCATCATTTTGACACATCCTCTTACTTTTTTATGGAAATTATTTTTTATTCCTCTTCTGCTTCTAACAATAGTTCCATTACCTGGCAAGCTGATTTAGCCACGGAAGTACCCGGACCAAAGATAGCCATTACACCAGCTTTATACAAGAAATCGTAGTCCTGTGCCGGGATGACACCACCTGCAAAGACCAGAATATCTTCGCGGCCCAGACGTTTCAATTCGGCAATGATTTGCGGAATCAATGTCTTGTGTCCGGCAGCCAATGAAGAAACTCCCACTGCATGAACGTCGTTTTCTACAGCTTCGCGGGCGGCTTCTTCCGGAGTCTGGAACAACGGGCCCATATCCACGTCGAAACCACAGTCCGCAAATCCGGTAGCTACTACCTTGGCACCACGGTCGTGTCCGTCCTGTCCCATCTTGGCAATCATGACACGCGGACGACGGCCTTCTTTCTTCGCAAATTCTTCGGTCAGTTCGCAAGCCCGTGCGAAATCTGCATCCTTTTTACTTTCTGATGAATACACGCCTGATATTGTTCTGATAATTGCTTTATAACGTCCTACGACTTTTTCGCAGGCGTCAGATATTTCTCCCAGTGTGCACGTACGCGAGCGGCTTCTACGGCCAGTTCCAGCAAGTTACCCTTGCCAGTGCGTACGCATTCCGTAATAGCGTCCAATGCCTTGTCCACTTCAGCCTGGTTACGGCCTTCTTTCAGACGGCGCAGGTTCTCAATCTGTTCCTGACGTACGGCAGTGTTGTCCACTTCCAGAATATCAATCGGGTCTTCTTTTTCCAGACGATACTTGTTTGTACCCACGATAGTCTGCTCACCCGAGTCGATACGAGCCTGAGTACGTGCAGCAGCTTCCTCGATACGCATTTTGGGAATACCGGTTTCGATGGCTTTGGCCATACCGCCCAGTTTCTCGATTTCCTGAATGTGTTCCCAAGCCTTGTGAGCCAGTTCGTTGGTCAACGCTTCTACGTATAAGAACCGCCCCACGGGTCCACATTTTTACAAATCTGCGTTTCTTCCTGAATGTAAATCTGAGTATTACGTGCAATACGCGCCGAGAAGTCGGTCGGAAGGGCAATAGCTTCGTCCAATGCATTGGTATGTAGTGACTGCGTATGTCCTAATGCAGCAGCCATGGCTTCGATACAGGTACGTCCTACGTTGTTGAACGGGTCCTGTTCGGTCAGTGACCATCCTGAAGTCTGTGAGTGTGTACGCAGTGCCAGTGATTTCGGGTTCTTCGGATTGAACTGTTTTACAATTTTGGCCCACAGCATACGTGCGGCACGCATCTTGGCTATTTCCATGAAGTGGTTCATACCGATAGCCAGAAGAACGACAGACGCGGAGCAAAAGCGTCAATGTCAATGCCGGCAGCCACTCCCGCACGAAGGTATTCCAATCCATCGGCCAGTGTATAAGCCAGTTCAATGTCGGCGGTGGCACCCGCTTCCTGCATGTGGTATCCCGAAATAGAGATAGAGTTGAATTTCGGCATCTTCTGAGAAGTATATTCAAAGATGTCAGAATAATCTTCATGGAGAAGGCAGGCGGATAAATATAGGTGTTACGCACCATGAACTCTTTCAGAATATCGTTCTGGATGGTTCCGGCCATTTCTTCCAGTTTGGCACCCTGTTCCAGTCCGGCATTGATGTAGAATGCATGACAGGAAGTACCGCACCGTTCATAGTCATGGAAACAGACATCTTGTTCAAAGGAATACCGTCGAAAAGCACTTTCATGTTTTCTAGTGAACAGATAGATACACCGGCTTTACCTACGTCGCCCACTACACGCGGATGGTCAGGGTCGTATCCACGGTGTGTCGGAAGGTCGAAAGCTACTGACAATCCTTTCTGACCGGAAGCCAGGTTACGACGGTAGAATGCGTTGGATTCTTCGGCGGTAGAGAATCCGGCATACTGACGGATAGTCCACGGGCGGAAGGTGTACATCATAGAGTACGGGCCACGAAGATAAGGAGGAATACCGGCTGCATAGTTCAGGTGTTCCATACCCTCCAGGTCTTCTTTCGTATATACAGGTTTCACCTGAATCTGTTCAGGTGTTTTCCAGTTGGCAGTAATGCCATTTTCTTTCTGCCATTCCATGCCATTCTGCGGATGGAACCGGCAAATATATCGATTTGTTTGAAATTCTGTCTCATAATTCAATTCAGGATAAGAGTTTGCTGTTGTATTCGCGTAAGGTTTCCAGTACGTTGCAACGCACATGAATGAAGTTTTCGATGCCGGCAGCCTTCAGTTCTTCCATGCAAGCTGGAGCGCCGGCTACGATAAACATAGCACGTCCGTTGAGTGCCTTGAAGGCTGGGATAGCATATTCCGCATATTCATCATCGCTGGAGCAGATTACCACGATGTCTGCCTGTGCTTTCATGGCTGCTTCAATTCCTTCTTCTACGCTGGCAAATCCTAAGTTGTCAATAACCTGATAGCCTGCACAAGCCAGGAAGTTGCATGAGAACTGTGCACGAGCCTGACGCATGGCCAGGTTACCGATGGTCAGCATGAAAGCTTTCGGCCGTTTGCCTGAATTTTCAGTTTCCAGTCGAAGAGCTTCAAATTCGCTGGCTGCACGTGCGGTTTCCAGTTTGGCCAGAGTGCTTCTTCTTCGTGTGCTTCTCCATCGCAACCGCATTTCTTGCATCCATCCAGCGGACGTTTGTCGCCTGCCAGTTCATTGAAATTCGGATACTGGTTGGTTCCCAACAGGATTTCTTTACGTTTGGAAACCGCTTCATGACGGGCTTTGTTGCTTTGGTTTACAGCTTCCTGAATGCTTCCTGCCTTGACAGCCTGCAACATACCTCCTGCTTCTTCAACAGAAAGGAAGAGATCCCAAGCCTGTTTGGCAATGGCTACAGTCAGATTTTCAATATAATAAGAACCTGCAGCCGGATCAACGATACGGTTCAGGTGTGATTCTTCTTTCAACAGCAACTGCTGGTTGCGGGCAATTCTTTCAGAGAAATCGTCTGGTGTTTCATAGGCTTTGTCGAATGGAGATACCGTGATGGAGTTGACTCCGGCAATGGCAGCACTCATGGCCTCAGTTTGCGTACGGAGCAAATTCACGTGTGCATCAAACAAAGTAAGGTTGAAATTGGATGTCTCTGCATGGGCCACCATCTTGCAGGCACAGTAGCAAGTGCTGTCGGCTCCTGTATTCTTGCAGTCCGTACGAGGGCATTTCGGTGCGTATTGTTTTACGATGTCAGCCCATAGCATACGTGCGGCACGGAATTTGGCGATTTCCATAAAGTAGTTAGAGCTGATGCCAAAGTTAAATTTGATTTTCTTGGCAGCCAGTGCGGCAGGAACGCCTGCTTCTACCAACTGGTTGAGGTATTCATTTCCCCATGCCAGTGCATATCCTAATTCCTGATAAATGTAGGCTCCGGCGTTGTTCAACTGTACAGAGTTCACGGCAATGCAACGGAAATGCGGGTATGCGGCCAGTGTTTCCACCAGTTCCTTACCCGTGGCAATGACAGCGCTTACATCTTTTCCTTTTTGCATCATTTTGCTGATAGGGTCGAAGTTGAGTGAGCCTTTCAGCTTTGCAGGTGCATATCCTTTTTTCTGGAAATAGGCTACCAGCAGTTGTGACAGTTGCAGCGTATGACGCTGGCAGGTAGAGAAGTTCAGTTCCACACATTCGCAGCAGATGTCTTTCAGCAAAGTATCGAGGTATTCTGCATTGAGTTCTTTGGCTTTGATATGGAATCCGAGTGAGTCTACACCTTTATTTAATATATCAAGGGCTTTGGCGTTGGCTTCAGCCGCATCGTTTACGGTAATGTCCTGACGGATAAACCAAGTGTTATCGTCTTTCTTGATGCCTCTGATGTAGGGATATTGTCCGGGAAGTCCCTCTGTGGTTTTCAATCCTTCCAAATCTTCCTGACGGTAGAATGGTTTCACTTTGAAACCTTCGTTGGTTCTCCATACCAACTTCTTCTCAAAATCGGCTCCTTTCAAATCTACCGTAATCTTGTCCATCCATTCTTGTGTGGACACGGGCGAAAAATCTGAAAAGAGTTTTTCTTTACTATCTGCCATAGTGAATTAGTGTTTTTGGGTTGATATTCAGATTTAAAATTATCACACAGGTTGTAGCCTGCATGGGCAAATATACAAATTTTCCGCTTGTTTATTCCACATTACCCCTTTTTTATAGCTATAGAAAGCTAAAAACATTAAACGTGCGTAGAGGGCACTGAGGGCTTTTGGACGGGAAAAGAGTGTACGGAATACATCAGAGAGAAGGTTGGAATGAAAAAGAAAGAAAAGTTTGCCCTATTATTTTTAATTGGTTATATTTGCCCCCTGAATAAACAAATTTAATATCTATGAACTGGCTACAAGATTTATTGACGAATCCCAACTCGATAGCGCATATAGTGGCATTGTATGCCTTTGTAATTGCGGCGGGGGTACTGTTGGGAAAAATTAAATTCTTCGGCATATCGCTGGGAGTTACATTCGTCTTGTTCGTAGGAATCTTGGCTGGACACTTCGGTTTTACTGGAAATCCTGCCATCCTTTCTTTCGTGCAAGATTTCGGACTGATTCTTTTTGTCTTCTGTATCGGACTTCAGGTCGGTCCTTCATTCTTTTCTTCTTTTAAACGGGGAGGTATTACATTAAACCTGCTGGCAGTGGGAATTGTGTTCCTGAATATTGCCGTAGCATTGATTCTGTACTTTGCTTTGCAAGGCAGAGTAGACATTCCGATGATGGTGGGTATCCTGTGTGGAGCGGTTACCAATACTCCGGGACTTGGTGCGGCGAATGAAGCTTTGCAACAGTTGCACTATCAGGGACCTGAAATTGCCATGGGATATGCCTGTGCTTATCCGTTGGGTGTGATGGGTATTATTCTTTCCATGATTATTATCCGCTATATCTGCCGGGTAGATGTGCTGCGTGATAGCGACGAGATTCAGAAAGAGGAAGAAGCCAATCCGCACATGAAGCCTTATACTATCTCGCTGAAAGTGCAGAATGAGGCGCTGAGCGGTAAGACGTTGTCGCAGGTGCAGAACTTCCTGGCACGTGACTTTGTATGTACGCGTATTATTCAGGACGGTCACATGATTACGCCGAATGCCAATACGGTGCTTCGCCTGGGGGACCGTATGTTCCTGGTTTGTGCGGAAGATGACTCAGAAGCTATCATGGCCTTCATTGGTCCGAAAATCGAACAGGATTGGGATGCCACTAACCAGCAGGACAAACCGATGGTGTCTCGCCGTATTTTGGTGACACAGCCGAATATCAACGGAAAGACGCTGGGAGAACTTCATTTCAGCAGTATGTATGGAGTTAACGTGACACGTGTTAACCGTTCGGGTATGGACTTGTTTGCCGCTCGTCAGCTTCGCTTGCAGGTGGGCGACCGTGTGATGGTAGTTGGTCCGCAGGATGCCATCGAACGTGTGGCTAACTTGCTGGGTAACCAGTTGCGTCGTCTGGACCATCCGAACATTGTAACTATTTTTGTCGGTATTCTTTGCGGTATCCTTTTCGGAAGTTTGCCTATTGCTATTCCGGGCATGCCGACTCCGGTCAAATTAGGTCTGGCTGGTGGTCCGCTGATTATTTCTATTCTGATTGGACGTTTCGGACATAAAGTGAAACTGGTAACTTACACCACCATGAGTGCCAATCTGATGCTTCGTGAAGTGGGACTGGTGCTCTTCTTGGCAAGTGTAGGAGTCAAGGCCGGCGAGAACTTTGTGCAGATGGTAGTAGAAGGTGATGGCGTGTTGTATGTGGGTCTCGGTTTTCTGATTACTTTCATACCGTTGATTATTACCGGTATTATTGCCCGCTGGCATCACCGGGTGAACTATTTCACGTTGATGGGTTTGATTGCCGGTAGTAATACAGACCCTCCTGCCTTGGCATACGCCAATCAGATTGCAGGAAACGATGCGCCGGCTGTAGGTTACTCAACCGTTTATCCGTTGACCATGTTTTTGCGTATCCTGACAGCACAGCTGCTTGTCTTGCTGATGGCTGGATAAAAATATAAACGAAAAATAAAAAAGCAACGCCCTGTATCTGTCACAGACTCAGGGCGTTTTTGTTTGAAGTAAATTACTTCAGGTTTTTTATAACAGGTCCTTTTATTAAGATGTCCTTGCATGATTATTGCTTCATTTAGTTGTTTTTTATGTCTTTCATTCGTGAAACGTAGGTTTTTCTAGGGGAGAATGTTGGGCTTCCGATAGAGAAACTTACGTTTCAGCTTGCAGAGACATAGTGCATTTTAAAGGATTTTTCTATTTACCTATTGACGTTTTTAAGTTTTACTTGTGGACAGACTTGCCGACAAAATGTGGGCGTGCAAACTGACGGCTACTGCTGGTAGAGGCTGAATTACGTCTGAAGGTTTGGCTCTCAGAAGGATTCTGTTTGTCAAATACCGTAAATTCTTCATAGGATGTTTCCCGATTTTCTCCTCTTTTCATAACCATATCGTAGATGGCTTTACGTGATGGCGCGTTAAATCCGCAGGTATTGGTATTCATCATGCTGTCTTCAGTAGGGCGATATACGCCACTCATATACGTGCAAGCTCCTTCATAAATACCGATACTTTCAGAAGTATAGCGGCTGTCTTTCAGGAAGGAAGACCACAGGATGGTATTTTCATCCTGAGTGAAATCCACATTTTGTGCCCATCCATAGCTTTGCAGCATTTTTACACTACTGATTTCTGAGGAAGAAATTTTTCCGTTTTGTTCATAACTGTATTCATCTTCCAGTTTAGCGAATCCGTGACCTACCGCTTCGTGTACCAGTACTTGTCTGAAACTTTCATTTTCCAGATCGTAGATGATAGGGCAATAAGCTATGGCCAGTTCGGTTACCTGGTTATTTTCGTTGTAATACCCGAAATATGTAGTTCCGGCATACGAAGGAGAATTAAGTACGACTACTGCCAGCGTTTCGTATAAATCAATATTTTCTATACATTGTATATAATCTATTACATTTTCATCATTTCCGGTTATAAGGGTGCTCATTCCTCCTGCCATTTGACATCCAAAGGCGGTGTTATAACCCTCGAATCTGTTGCTGCGAGAAACTGCCGTTACGGAATATATGTTAAAGTAATTCCGGAGAGACTTCAGAGGTTCTTCTGTAAACAGGTTTTCCATGGCTTTATTCATGACTTCATCGTATGTTCCGTCTTCTATTTCAGTGTCCAAAAAGCCATCTCCCATCAATACAATGGGGAGTCCGTTTCCTTCTGTGGCACGTTGAAGAATACGTACCGTTCTGTCGGCAGAATAATCAGTCGATGTGCTTGTATTGGTACCTTCCTGTATGATAGTGACACTATTCAGTAATTCCTCTTCCAGGCCGTTTGTTTTACAAAAATAAAGATTGGCCGTTCGTTCCCTTTCATCTTCGTTGGGTAAAGCAGTCAAATTGATACATAGCCTTGCTCTGTACGACTATCAGCCGATTGTGTAAGCCAGTTGGCTGTACTATAAATAACAAGTTTGTCCCCACTGAGGTTGGTGGTAAACTTGACTTGTAGTGAACCTCCTTGCGCCTCAGTATAATAAGTCGTCCGTTCCGGTTCTACGTAGTCTGCGGCCGATTGTGTGACGGTAAGGGATTGGGTGAGACCTGCGGAAACTAGATTTACTATGGCTGTACGGGAGTCTTTGCTGTCATTTTTACTGGAGGCTGTCAAGGCCAGTTGATAAGTGCCGGCTTCCCCTGAAGTAGGAGAAATCAAAAGCCATTCACTGGATGTATTTGCTTCCCATTCTCGCGTACTGGTAAAGCTGATTACTGTTTGGGAATTAGCCGCTGAGGCTAGGGTAATCGAACTTGTTTCTTCTTGCAAAGAGAAACTGGGGTCAATTTCCTTTTCGGAACACCCGGATATCAAGAGGATAAGAAGAAATAATAATATACTTTGTTTCATGTCTGTAAAATGATGGATGTGCACAAAATTGCTTTTTCTTGTATTAAATAGCAAATGAAATCTACGAATTGGCAAGAAAAAACTACGAATTCATTGATTAAAGTATTAAACTATTTCTGTACTAAAAAGGAAAATAGTTGATGAAAGATAGTTGGGTTGAATTATTTTGCGACAGACAATGCTGAAATGGTTATGTACCATCTTCTGCATTTGCAAATTCAGGATTTTCTTGATATCTTGCATTGTCAATTTATCAGGATAGAGTTTTATGAAACAAATATTGCATAAATTAAGGGTGTTACTGCTGATTGTATGGGGGATGTGTATTCCCTCGTTGCCGGGATATGCCATGACGGATAGTGAGTTTGCTACATGGACGGGAGTACGGGTAGACTGGCAGCTTAATCCCCGTGTGAAGTTTAGGGGAACATTTCAAACTCGGACACAAAATGGCTTAAAAGAAATGGAACGGGGACGTTTGAATGTCGGACTGAATTACCGTGTGTTACCCCTCATGCAACTAAAAGGATATTACGAAATACAATACCGTGACCGTGGAACTGCGGGATGGAAAGTTGGACATCGCTATCAAGCCGGTTTTATTGTTTCAGGGGCCAAACGAAATATAAAGCTTGGCTGGCGGGAACTTTTGCAACACACATTTATTGGCGGAGCAAATGAGGTGCAATTACGTTCGCGTTTGAGAGTGGCTTATGAACCTGAAAACTGGATAGCATATCCTTATTTTTTTGTGGAAACGTTTCAGCCGCTAGGCGACGAGGCTTTCTTTTCGCTGCCGCGTGTCCGTTATCGTTCGGGGGGGCGTTGCCCTCTTTCCCGGAAAACTGCTTTGGATGTATATTATTGCCGCCAATATGACGTGAAGCGTTGCCAGAATATTTTAGGACTTAATTTGGAGATAAAATTGTAATGGAAGAAAATATGAGTTTTTTAGAATTAGTAAAGATGCGTCACTCCGTTCGGAATTATGAAAACCGTGCGGTGGAGAAAGAAAAATTGGATTACATAATGGAATGTGTACGTCTGGCTCCTTCAGCAGTAAATTTTCAGCCCTGGAAATTTGCGGTGATAACGGATGCGGACAGGCTGTCACAGCTGAAAAAGGCTTATCCAAGAGAGTGGATAGAAAATGTACCTTGTATGATAGTAGCTTGTGCGAATCATGAGGAATCCTGGCACCGTAAATCAGACGGAAAAGACCATGCAGATATTGATGTGGCCATTGCTGTAGAGCATCTTTGTCTGGCTGCTACGGAACAAGGATTGGGCACTTGCTGGGTGTGTAATTTTGATGTATCTCTGTGTCGGGAAGTACTTAACCTGCCTGATTTTATGGAACCGGTAGTGCTGATTCCTGTGGGTTACGCCCAAGCACAAGAAGTGTCAGCTAAGAAACGCAAATCGTTGGATGAGATATTATTTTGATAGCAATAAGGGGATAACATAAATAAAATATCAAATATTTAACTAGTTTTAGTAGTAGTTCTTTATGGAATTTCCTACTTTTGGGACGCTCTCTGAATCGCTTTTCAGGGAGCGTCTTTTATGTATATTCTAATTAGTTGAAAAATGGAAAACATTGAATTAGGATTATTGCTGATGGTGGTCGGAATGGTCACAGTCTTTGTAATTCTGCTCATTGTTATCTGGTTAAGCCAGCTTCTGATTTCCATTGTAAATAAAGTTGCTCCTGAAGAAGCACCCAAAAAGAAGGTGGCTGCTACAGGTGCATCTACCGATGCTGGTGCAATGGATGCCATTAAGGCGGCTGTGGATATATTGACAGCCGGAAAAGGTCAGGTAATAAAAGTAGAAAAACTGCAGTAATCTGTTAGAAAAACACGCATGTATTAGTCATGGAACAGAAAGAAGTCAAATTTAGTTTGGTTTTTCGTGATATGTGGCAGAGTGCCGGAAAATACGTACCGCGAGTAGACCAGTTGGTGAAGGTGGCCCCAGCATTATCGAAATGGGGTGTTTTGCCCGTGTAGAAACAAACGGGGGAGGTTTTGAACAAGTTAACCTGTTGTTTGGTGAAAATCCGAACAAGGCTGTCCGTGAGTGGACGAAGCCTTTTCATGAAGCTGGAATTCAGACACACATGCTCGACCGTGCGCTGAACGGTTTGCGAATGAGTCCGGTACCGGCCGACGTACGTAAGTTGTTCTATAAAGTAAAGAAGGCTCAGGGTACAGACATTACCCGTACATTCTGTGGATTGAACGATGTACGCAATATTATTCCTTCCATCGGTTATGCACATGATGCCGGCATGATTTCTCAGTGCTGTCTTTGCATCACTTATTCTCCGATTCATACCGTAGAGTATTATCTGGATATGGCCAAGAAGCTGATTGATGCAGGATGTGATGAAATCTGTATCAAGGATATGGCGGGTATTGGTCGTCCGGTATTCCTGGGTAAGCTGGTGGCAGGTATCAAGAAAATCAAAGATATTACGATTCAGTATCACTCTCATGCAGGCCCGGGCTTTAATATGGCTTCTATTCTGGAAGTGTGCAAGGCTGGATGTGATTATGTGGATGTAGGTATGGACCCGTTGTCATGGGGTACCGGACATGCAGACGTGATCAGTGTACAGGCCATGTTGAAGGACGCCGGCTTCAAGGTGCCTGAAATCAATATGCAGGCCTATATGAAGGTACGTTCCCTGATTCAGGAATTTATGGATGATTTCCTGGGATTGTATATCAGTCCGAAAAACCGTCTGATGAACTCTTTGCTGATTGGACCGGGACTTCCTGGTGGTATGATGGGTAGCTTGATGGCCGATTTGGATACTAACCTGGAATCTATCAACAAGTATAAGGCAAAACGCAATTTGCCGTTCATGACTCAGGATGAACTGCTGATTAAACTGTTTGATGAGGTAGCATACGTATGGCCGCGTGTGGGGTATCCGTGTCTGGTAACTCCGTTCAGCCAATATGTGAAGAACCTGGCCATGATGAATGTCATTCAGCTGGAAAAAGGCAAGGAACGCTGGGGAATGATTGCCGACGATATCTGGGACATGATTTTGGGAAAAGCCGGACAATTGCCTGGCAAACTGGCTCCTGAAATTGTGGAAAAAGCTGAACGTGAAGGCCGTAAGTTCTTCACAGGCAACCCACAGGACAACTATCCTGATCAGTTGGAAAAATACCGTCAGATGATGTGGGAAAAGAAATGGGAAACCGGACAGGATGATGAAGAGCTCTTTGAATATGCCATGCATCCGGCTCAGTATGAAGCCTATAAGAGTGGAAAGGCAAAAGCTGACTTCCTGGAAGATGTGAAGAAACGCCGTGAAGCCAAGGAAGAGATCCACATGGCTAATGACCAGACTAAAGTCTTGACAGTAGACGTAAACGGTCAGGCTTATCGTGTAACTGTAGCCTTTGGCGATGTCAATCCGTCTAAACTTTCTGCACAGAATCAGCCTGCTGAAGCAGCTCCGGCTGCTCAAGCTCCGGCTGGTGAAGGAAAAGAAGTGCTTTCTCCGCTGGAAGGTAAATTCTTCCTGACGAAGAGTGCACAGGAAACTCCGGTGAAAGTGGGTGACAAGGTGAACAAGGGAGATGTGATTTGCTACGTAGAGGCCATGAAAACTTACAATGCCATCCGTGCTGAGTTTAGTGGAACCATCACTGCTATCTGTGCAAATTCCGGTGACTCCGTATCAGAAGATGATGTATTAATGAAGATTTTGTAATGGAAGAGATATTAGAAAGATTATATGATATGACCGCTTTCAGCAACATTGCTGCTGACCCGCGGTTTCTCATCATGTATGCCATTGCTTTCGTCTTGCTCTATCTGGGTATCAAGAAGCAGTACGAACCGTTGCTGCTGGTACCCATCGCTTTCGGGGTGTTGCTGGCCAACTTCCCGGGCGGTGATATGGGGGTAGTGCAGGCCGATGAAAATGGAATGGTCATGGTGAACGGTGTGATGAAGAACATCTGGGAAATGCCGCTTCATGAAATTGCACATGAACTGGGACTGATGAACTTCATTTATTATATGTTGATTAAGACGGGATTCCTTCCGCCGATTATATTCATGGGAGTAGGTGCACTGACCGATTTTGGTCCGATGCTGCGTAATCTTCGTCTGTCTATTTTCGGTGCGGCTGCTCAGCTGGGTATCTTTGCCGTATTGCTGGTATCTATTTTGATGGGCTTTACTCCCAAGGAAGCTGCTTCTTTGGGTATCATCGGAGGTGCCGACGGTCCGACAGCTATCTTCACTACTATCAAGCTGGCTCCGCATTTATTAGGTCCGATTGCCATTGCGGCCTATTCTTATATGGCGTTGGTACCGGTTATCGTGCCGCTCGTCGTACGTTTGTGGTGTACAAAGAAAGAGCTGTCCATCAACATGAAGGAACAGGAAAAGAAATACCCTTCAAAAACGGAAATCAAGAATCTGCGTGTTTTGAAAATTATTTTCCCGATTGCATGTACTACCATCGTAGCCTTGTTCGTGCCGAGTGCAGTGCCTTTGATTGGTATGCTGATGTTCGGTAACTTGGTGAAGGAAATCGGTAGCAATACTTCTCGCTTGTTTGATGCCGCATCTAACAGCATTATGAATGCGGCTACTATTTTCCTGGGTATTTCAGTTGGTGCAACCATGACTACCGATGCTTTCCTGAACTGGACGACTATCGGTATCGTAATAGGTGGTTTCTTAGCTTTTGCACTTTCAATCTCAGGTGGTATTTTCTTCGTGAAGATATTCAATCTGTTTACGAAAAAGAAAATTAATCCGTTGATTGGAGCAACCGGTCTTAGCGCTGTGCCAATGGCCAGTCGTGTAGCCAATGAAATTGCCTTGAAATATGACCCGAAGAACCACGTGTTGCAATATTGTATGGCAAGTAACATTTCGGGTGTAATCGGATCGGCTGTGGCAGCTGGTGTACTGATTTCATTTCTTGGATAAGTAAACGTGATTTAGCTTCTTTGGACAGGATTACAAAGAGATAACTGTCAATTTGCAGGATGGAAATCTCTTTGTAATCCTGTCTTGTTTTTGTAAGAATTTCTCAGGAGGTCTACCCGTTTGAAAACTTTTGAATGACTTAATTATACTGTATGAAAAAAACTATATTGTTTAACCTTAGTTTCGTTTTTCTGATGTTGTTAGTCTCTTGCCATAAAGAGATGGAAGTGACTTCTTTTGAAAATGTGACAGAAAGTGTAACCCTGCAGTCGGTAGTAGGGGACGAGGCTATTATTTCATTTACAAGTTTTGGCACATGGAATGTTACGACAGATGCGGTGTGGTTAAGTTTGTCTCCCTTATCGGGTGAAGTTGGGGAAGGACAAGTAAAAGTTACAGCTATTTTTGAGAACAATACAAATAAGTTACGAGAAGCAAAAGTAAAGTTAAGTTCGGGAGATGAAGTTTGCGAAATATCCGTTTTCCAAGAGATTGGTGATTATGTGCTTCCCGAAAAAGATGAGTATCTTGTGGATGTCGATGGAGGTATGTTTACTATCCGTTTCGAGACGAATGTAGAAGCGGAAAAACTGAAAGTATATACATCTTCGGAGCCAGGAAGCTGGTTGAGGCAAGAAAGCTCTTCTCGTTCAGCAACGGCTGAAACACAAGAGGTGACATTGAATGCTGCTCCTAATAGGGGAGGAATGTCACGGTCGGCCTATTTACTTTTTATTAAAGAAGAAGATGGAGTGCAGAAAGAACTAGCTACGGTTAAAATATCTCAGCTAGGAGGACAAGTGCTTGAGTCAGTTGATTACTCAGAAGACGGTAAAATAGATACTTTGCAGCAGCATGCTAAAGGGGATGGTATTCCAATTGTGTTGATGGGGGATGGTTTCGTGGACCAGGAATTGGCTAATGGAACTTATCGGAGCGTTATGGAAAAAACTATGGAGAATCTGTTTACTGAAGAACCCGTGAAATCTCTGAGAGAATATTTTGACGTGTATATGATTAATGCGGTATCTGAAAATAATGATTTTGGCATGGGATATAAGACGGCCTTCAGTTGTAAGCTGACAGGTGGAAATAGTACAACGATTACGGGTGATGATGCTTCTGTACAAGTGTATGTGGGAAAGGTATTAAAAGAAGAAAAAAAGGAAAAACTGCTTGGCGGTAGTGGTGTTAAATACTTCTGCTTATGCGGGTACCACTTATTTCGGATATCAGGATGGAAATGGTAAGTTTATAGAGTTTTCCATTGCTTATTGTCCGGTCATTGAAAGTCTGGAGAGTGAATATTTCCGGCAAGTATTGGTACATGAAGCGATTGGACATGGTTTTGGAAAACTGGAAGATGAATATGTATATCCGGAAAAAGGAAGTGTTACTACATTGGAAATGCAGCGGATACGCATCATGCAAGCGAACGGATGGGCGCAGAATGTGGATTTTACCGCATCGGTGGATACTGTTCTTTGGGCTCCTTTTTTAACGGACTCTCATTATCAGAATGAGCATTTAGGTGTTTATGAAGGGGCTTGTACTTATTCTGAAGGAATTTATCGCCCATCCGAAGATAGTATGATGAACTCAAATACGTGTGCTTTTAATGCGCCTTCCCGTAAATCACTTTATGAAAAGGTGATGAAAATAGGAACGGCTGTAGAAGAGGTGACATACGAAGACTTTGTGGCATTTGATATAGCTCATCTTCCTGAAATGATGCCTATGGCAAATTATACACGTGTTACATCCGTTGGCTATCCATTTGCACGTCCGGTATGGGTAAGCGGGCAGCGTTTCCGTTAGTTTCTGCCTAGATATTCGTTGATGACGGCCAGAAAATCCTTTCCGTATTTCTCTTTTTTGAATTCTCCAATTCCGCTAATCTCACCAAATGCCTCAATGTTGCTGGGCTTCTTCAGGGCAAGCAGATGCAGGGTTTTGTCGGATAGTACAATGTAAGCTGGAATGGCCAGCTGGTCGGCCAGTTTTTTGCGGAGCTGACGAAGTGCTTCAAACAAGCCTTCATCTTCATCTTCAAATACGGTGGGGGTGAATAAAGGTACAGGAGAAGCTGTTTTGTTTTCTTTGGCATAGCCTTTCTTTCCATAGCCTTCTTCTCTTTTAATGACTACCAGTGGTGCGCGTTCTTTTCCGAACAATACTTTTCTTCCGGTTTCTGTAATTTTTAAATGATTGCTCTCGTTATAAGCGATTTCAAAATATCCTAAATTTAACATCTGGAGCAAGTAATCTTGCCAGTCTTTTCCAGGCACATCCCTGCCTGCTCCGTAGGTTTTCAGTTTGTCATATCCTTTTTCCATGATTTCCTGACTGGCATATCCTTTCAGGATGTCAATTAAAGTGCGGGTACCGATTTGTTGGTCGGCACGGGCAATGGCACTTAATGCTTTTTGCACAATGATGGTACCATCGAAGCGTTCAGGAGGGTTCTTGCATACATCGCAGTTTCCACAGTCATGATCCATGGTTTCTCCGAAATAGTTTAGAAGAATTCTCCGTCGGCAAATGTCGGATTCTGCGTATTGTTGCATGCGGTTCAACTTTTCCAGGTTGATTCCTTGCTGGTTACTTTCTGCCGCAAACCTTGATAACAGAATAATGTCGCCAAAAGAGTAAAAGAGAAGGGTTTCGCTAGGAAGTCCGTCGCGTCCTGCTCGGCCGATTTCCTGATAAAAATTTTCTATACTCTTAGGCAGGTTATAATGGATGACCCATCGGACATTAGACTTGTCAATTCCCATACCGAATGCAATGGTCGCGCAGATAATCTGCACACGATCATTAATGAAATCATCTTGTGTAATTTCCCGTTGTTCGTTTGACATTCCTGCATGATAAGCTGCGACATCGAATCCTTCCTTCTCAAGTAATTGAGCCACTTTTTCAGTTCCATTTCGGCTCATGCAATAGATAATTCCACTTTCATTACGGTGTCTGCGCAGGAATTTGACAATGGCTTTGATTTTTTCCTTCTGTTGATATCCTCTTTTTACTTCCAGACTTAAATTGGGACGGTCAAAAGAAGAAATAAAGATTTCAGGGTTGCGCATTTCCAGTTGCCGTATAATATCCTCTCGAGTAATCTTGTCGGCGGTTGCAGTCAGGGCTACTACTGGGACATTGGGAAAATATTGTCGTATAGCTTTCAGTTGTGTATATTCAGGACGGAAGTCATGTCCCCAATGAGAAATACAATGGGCTTCGTCAATGGCAAACAGGGATATATTGATGTCGCGTAACAGATAATTCATTTCCGACATCAGTCTTTCGGGAGATATATACAGTAGTTTTACCCTTCCTTGTAGGCATTCAAAGTAAAGCTGGGCGTTGGTGGCGTCGTCATTTGTGCTATTTAATGCACGAGCTACGATACCATTAGCCTGTAGAGATTCCACTTGGTCTTTCATGAGAGAAATTAATGGGGAAACGACAACGGTGGTTCCCTCCATCAAAAGAGCCGGTAGCTGATAACACATGGATTTTCCTCCTCCTGTCGGCATCAGTACTAATGCATCTTTCTTTTGAAGAATTGTAGAAATGATATTTTTCCTGTAGTGGACGAAAAGAAGTATACCCAAAATAAGATTTGAGTGTTTTCAGCATTTGTTCTTCTCATGTTTTTAAATTTTGTGCACAAGATATATAAAAAAATAAAAAGTTGCCGTTTTATCGTATTCTTGTGCGAATATAAGGTTTTTTGATAAAGTTTTCAGGGTTATTGTTGCGAAATCAAAAAACTTCTACGATTTTTGTATAATTATGTTCTAATGACGTTTAAAAATGAATTAAGATGAGTACATCAGAAAGTTTTAATTATATAGTGGAACAGTTTGCCGATTTGCAACTGTTGCGTTATCGTGTGGATGGTTTTGAAAAGTTATCTTTAAAACAGAAAAAGTTGATTTATTTCCTTTCACAGGCAGCATTGGAAGGAAGAGATATTCTTTTTGACCAAAACGGAAAGTATAATTTGCAGATTCGAAAATTGCTGGAAGCGGTTTATGTATCCTATTCAGGTGACCGTAATAGTTCGGATTTTCAGGGGCTGGAAGTTTATTTGAAGCGCGTTTGGTTCTCTAGTGGCATATATCATCATTATGCATGTGATAAGTTTGTGCCTGCTTTTTCACCGGAGTTTTTGCGTGAGTGCATAGCACAAGTAGATGTGGCTGGTCTTCCACTGAAGGATGGTGAATCAGTTCAGGATATGTGTGACAAATTGTTTCCTGTAATCTTTGATCCTAAAGTTATGCCCAAACGTGTGAATCAGGCAGATGGAGAGGACCTGGTGATAACTTCTGCAGCCAATTACTATGAAGGGGTAACTCAGGATGAGGCTGAGAAGTTTTACATGATTCAGAAATTGGCAAGTGGTCCACATCCTGTTATGTATGGAATGAACAGTCGTCTGGTGCAAAAGGACGGAGTCATACAAGAAGAAGTCTGGAAGGTGGATGGCATGTATGGAGAAGCGATTGAAAAGATTATTTATTGGCTGGAAAAAGCCAAGTCAGTGGCTGAAAATGAAGCTCAGTGTGAAGTAATCCGTTTGTTGATTGATTTTTACCGTACGGGTGATTTGAAAACATTTGACACTTACTCCATTGCCTGGTTGAAAGATACGGAGTCTAAAGTTGATTTTGTCAATGGCTTTATTGAAAGTTATGGTGACCCGTTAGGAATGAAAGCAAGTTGGGAATCAATTGTGAACTTTAAAGATGAAGAAGCTACTCACCGAACGGAAGTTATCAGTCAGCATGCGCAATGGTTTGAAGATCACTCTCCAGTATCTCTTGCATTTAAAAAGGGAGTAGTACGTGGCGTTTCAGCAAAGTTATTACAGCTGCCATGTTAGGGGGAGATTTGTATCCGAGTTCGGCGATAGGAATTAATTTGCCCAATTCAAACTGGATTCGCAGTCTGCATGGGTCAAAATCTGTGACTATCGGGAATCTTACAGATGCTTACAATAAGGCTGCAAAAGGAAATGGTTTCCGTGAAGAATTTGTGTACAGCCAGGAAGAAAAAGATTTGCTGGAAAAATATGCTGACATTACGGGTGACCTTCATACGGACTTGCATGAGTGTGTAGGACATGGATCAGGAAAACTGCTTCCAGGAGTTGATCCGGATGCCTTGAAAGCGTATGGCTCTACGATAGAAGAGGCACGAGCAGATTTGTTTGGCTTGTATTATTTGCCTGATGAAAAGCTGGTGGAACTGGGATTAACTCCTGATGAGGAAGCTTACAAGGCTGAATATTATGCTTATATGATGAACGGACTTCTTACGCAGATGGTACGCATAGAACCGGGCTGTGATTTGGAAGAAGCTCACATGCGTAACCGCCAGTTGATTGCTCGCTGGGCTTTGGAAAATGGCAAATCAATGAATATTGTGGAACTGGTGAAGAAAGATGGAAAAACTTATGTGAAAATAAATGATTATCTTCAGCTTCGCGGACTTTTTGCCGTGTTGTTGAGTGAGATTCAACGTATAAAGAGTGAGGGAGACTATGAAGCTGCACGTGCTCTTGTCGAAAAGTATGCAGTGAAACTGGATGCAGAACTTCATGAGGAAATCTTGAGCCGTTACCGTTCACTCCATCTGGCTCCTTACAAGGGATTTGTCAATCCGGTATATTGTCTTCAATATGATACCGAGGGACGGATTGTGGATGTAAAACTTGATTATACAGAAGGCTATACAGAACAGATGCTTCGTTATGGTCGTGATTATTCTAATTTGACTATTTGATTATGGCAGAAATACAGGATACAATCAGGGAAATAAAGTCGAAATTCCGCTTGTTTATGAATGGAATGGTTTCCCAAAGTATGCGTGAAAAAGGTATTGATTATAAACTGAACTTTGGTATTGAATATCCCCGTATTAAAGAAATTGCGGCAGATTATCCGTGTAATCATGAGCTGGCACAGGCTTTGTGGAAAGAGAACATCCGCGAATGCAAGATTATGGCCGGATTACTTCAGCCTGTCGAGGGTTTTTGTCGGGAAATCGCTGAAATATGGATAGAAGACATGCGTTATCCTGAATTGGCAGAATATACGGTAATGAATTTGTTCCAACGTTTGCCATACGCTTCGGAAGTGGTTTTTCCATGGATAGCCGATGAACGGGAATATTTTCAATTGTGCGGATATCTGTTGATGACTCGTTTGCTAATGAAGGGATGGACGCTGAATGAAAGAGCAGAAGCTGAATTCCTGGATCAGGCTTTTACCGTACTGGAAGGAGGAACTGAAATGCGTCAAGTAGCGGCTAAGGCTATATGTAAGTTTGCTTTACAGTCGAAGGCAAATTCTCGTACCGTACTTCGTATGTTAGGGAATTTATTGAAATCTTCTAAGCCGGAAATCAAAATGGTGGCAGAAGAAATAAAAAATGAGATAGAATATGGCTTGTAATCTTTCTAAATTACTCAAAAAAATAATAACTTTGACCGCTGAACGATTATTGGATGGAAGAGAATATAAAGATACAGTCAAACAAATCCTTACAGAGTATTTGCAGAAGAACGGGCATCGGAAGACGCCTGAACGGTATGCTATACTTGATACTATCTATTCCATTAAAGGACATTTTGATGTTGATGAGTTGTACAGCTATATGGCGGAGAAGGAAAAGTTCCGGGTCAGCCGGGCTACTCTGTACAATACTATTATTCTGCTTATCGATGCAGGACTGGTCATCAAGCATCAGTTTGGCAACACTTCCCAGTATGAACGATCATATAATAATGAAACCCACCATCACATGATTTGTACCTGTTGTGGAAAGGTGTCGGAGTTTGAAGACGACAGCTTAAAGCAGGCTATTGCACAGACAAAATTGAAGGGATTTTATGCTTCACATTATTCTCTTTATATTTATGGTTTGTGTAGTAAATGTATGGCGGCTAAGCGGAAAAAGAAGTAGTATAAGGAATATATAAAACATAAAGAATCATGAAAGTAGATGTTTTGTTAGGTTTACAGTGGGGCGACGAAGGAAAAGGTAAAGTAGTCGATGTGTTGACTCCCCGTTACGATGTGGTTGCTCGTTTTCAAGGAGGCCCGAATGCCGGACATACTCTTGAATTTGAAGGTCAGAAATATGTGCTTCGTTCTATCCCTTCTGGAATATTCCAGGGTGATAAAGTGAACATCATTGGTAATGGAGTGGTACTTGATCCTTCTTTGTTCAAGGCAGAAGCTGAAGCGTTGGAAGCAAGCGGACATCCGTTGAAAGAACGTTTGCACATCTCTAAGAAAGCTCATCTGATTCTTCCTACACATCGTATTCTGGATGCAGCATACGAAGCAGCCAAGGGAGATTCAAAAGTAGGAACTACCGGAAAAGGTATTGGTCCGACTTATACGGATAAGGTGAGCCGTAATGGATTGCGCGTAGGTGATATTCTGCATAACTTTGAGGAAAAATATGCTGCTGCCAAAGCTCGTCATGAAGCTATTCTGAAGAGCCTTAATTATGAATATGATATTACTGAACTGGAAAAGCAATGGATGGAAGGTATCGAATACCTCCGTCAGTTCCCTCTGGTAGACAGCGAGCATGAAATTAATCGTTTGCTGAACGAAGGTAAGTCAGTACTTTGTGAAGGTGCTCAGGGAACTATGCTTGATGTGGATTTCGGTTCATATCCTTTCGTGACTTCATCTAACACCATTTGTGCAGGTGCCTGCACCGGATTGGGATTAGGTCCTAACAAGATTGGTGAAGTGTATGGTATTATGAAAGCATATTGTACACGCGTAGGTTCAGGTCCGTTCCCTACAGAACTTTTTGATGAAACAGGTAAGACAATTCGTGATTTAGGTCATGAGTATGGAGCTGTAACAGGACGTGAACGCCGTTGTGGCTGGGTTGACTTGGTTGCTTTGCGTTATGCAATTATGGTCAATGGTGTAACTCAGCTGATTTTGATGAAGAGCGACGTGCTGGATGGATTTGATACCATCAAGGCTTGTGTGGCATACAAGGTAAACGGAGAAGAAATCGACTATTTCCCGTATGATATTACAGAAGGAGTAGAACCTGTATATGCTGAGCTGCCAGGTTGGAAAACAGATATGACAAAGATGACGAGTGAAGATGAATTCCCGGAAGAATTCAATGCATATATCACATTCTTGGAAGAACAATTGGGTACTCCGATAAAGATTGTGTCTGTAGGTCCTGACCGTGCACAGACAATTGAACGTTATATCGACTAATTTTTTTGTTGACATATTTTTTGAAAGCCGTCCCTTTGGGGGCGGCTTTTTTATTTTCATTCTGTTAAATTCTGATTTGACAATTCTTTCATGTTATCCTTATCGAATTAATCATTCTGTTTGTTCTTTTTTATATATCGAATTCTGTATTATTTGAATTTATTTGTTGTGTTTTTCTTACGGTTTGCCTTTTATTTTTGATTGAATATTTCATATTTCTTTAATTTTTTGAATTTAAAATGAATTGATATTCGATTGTATTGTATCTTTTTGATTTTTGATTCTGTTTTTCAATAATATTTTGTTGTTTATTTGAAGAAATATATATCTTTGCGATGTTGTTAATAGGTTTTAATATGTATTTATGAAGTATTATCAACTGAATGAGATTTATTTTTATGTTTAATCAAAGGAGGGATTTATGAAAAGAAAACTAACATTGATGCTGGCCCTGCTGTTTGTATGGACGGGTGTAGCATGGTCGCAAGGAGTAACTGTAAAAGGTGTGGTAACTTCCGAAGAAGATGGGTTGCCCATTGTTGGGGCTTCAGTATTGGTAAAGGGGACTACCCAGGGAACCATTACAGATGTGGATGGTAACTTTATGATTTCAGGGGTGAAAGCTGACAGTAAGACCTTGATTGTTTCATTTGTGGGAATGAAAAGCAAGGAAGTGGCGATAAAAAAAGGTGAACTTAAGATTGTAATGAAATCAGATGCAGAAGTTTTGGATGAGGTAATGGTTGTTGCATACGGAACAGTAAAAAAATCAGCTTTTACAGGTTCTGCTACAGTTGTGGATCAGGATAAAATAAAATCTCCTGCTGTATCTTTCGATAAATCTTTGGCTGGACAGGTTTCTGGTGTACAGGTTATGTCGAATTCTGGGCAGCCTGGATCTGGAACTTCATTTCGTATCCGTGGCTCTGGTTCATTGAAAGCTTCAAACGAGCCTCTTTATGTGATAGATGGGGTTGCTACAACTTCTACTGAATATAGTTCTATTGCAGAAGAAAATGAATCTAGCTCGAATATTTTGTCATCTATTAATCCTAATGATATTGAATCGATTACGGTCTTGAAAGATGCAGCAGCTGCAGCTTTGTATGGATCGCGTGCAGCTAATGGCGTAGTTGTAATTACTACAAAAAGTGGAAAAGAAGGAAAAGCTCGTGTTAATTTTAATGCACAATTTTCATGGTCTAAATTGGGTAAGGCGTATGATATGATGAGTTCTGCTGATATGTATAAAATGATTTATCAGGGATACCGTGCTAAGGGTGAAACTATGGAGGAGGCTAATGCGAGTGCGCAAGGTGCATTAACGCATAACCCTTATAATGTAGAAAATCCATTAGATGAAAATGGAAATGTAATTGATGGTGCTAAATTGGTTGTGGATACAGATTGGCAGAAAGAAGTGTTCCGTACAGCTCCTTCACAAGATTATAATATGAATGTAAGTGGAAAGAATGATAAAACAAATTATTTCTTTTCAATAGGATATACAAAGCAGGGAGGTATAACTCCGGCGAGTGACTTTAAACGTTATTCTGCTAAAGCTAATATTAATACCAAAGTCAATAGATGGTTTAATGCTGGCTTAAATGTTACTTTCTCACATTCTATTCAAAATACGACAGTGGAGAGTTCTGCAGGTGCAAGCCCTTTGTATAATGCTTTATCTTTCCCTAATGCTGTACCAGTATATATTGTAGATAATGAAGGTAATCCGGTTCTTGATGAAAATGGAAATAAACAATATAATTTTACCAATCCCGTTTCGCGTGATTTTAATCCTTTAGCAATACCTTTAATGGATGTCAATCGGAGTAAATTTTATCGTTTGCTGGCATCTGGTTATGCTGAGATAACTTTCTTTAAAGGGTTCTCCTTTAAAACTGTTTTCTCTCCGGATTATGTGTCAACAGATGAACACCGCTATTGGAATAAAGAACATGGGAATGGTCCAACTTATAATGGACGTTTGGATAAATATCATCATGTAGATTTGATGTATACATCTACTAATACATTTAATTATACAAATGTGTTTAAAGATGTTCATAGTTTAAATGTAATGGCAGGTATGGAGTATTGGCAAAGTACCTATGAAACATATATGCTGGTGGTAGAGGCTTGCTTGGAGATATGCAGGAATTGGCAGGAGCTTCAGGTTCTTTCTCTCCTTCTTCTGATACAACTAAAGAAACGTTGATTTCATATTTTGGACGTGCTGAGTATGCATATAAGGATAAGTATAACTTTTCTGCAAGTCTTCGTGCTGATGGCTCTTCTATCTTTGGGCTGATACTAAATGGGGAACATTTTGGAGTTTAGGAGCATCTTGGCGAATTAACCAAGAGGATTTCTTAAAGGATATTGAGTGGATTGATAACTTTAAAACTTCGATTGAGTTATGGTACTTCAGGTAATAAAAGTGGATTGGCTCGCTATGCTTCTTTAGGCTTGTGGACAACTTCGGCTGATTATTTATATGGTTCCAATATCGGAGTTGGACATGAACAGTTGGTAAATGCTTTATTGGGCTGGGAAAAACAAGGAATGTTTAATGTAGGGGTTGACTTTAGTTTCTGGAATCGTTTTTACGGATCAGTTGACTTCTTTAATAAAACGTCTGATGGTTTGTTGTATGATGTTCCATTGGCTTTGCAGAATGGTTTAAGTTCAATTACGATGAATGCAGCAAAGACTTCTAACACTGGATTTGAGATTGTTTTAGGGGCTAATATATTAAGAGGACCATTGGTTTGGAATATGGATTTAAATGCTTCATTCATTAAAGATAAAATAAAAGATTTGAATGGTTGGTTGAAAGATGCTAATGGTGATTATATTTTAGATAAAGATGGGCGCAAGCAGTTATCCGGTGAGTCTGATGGAATGATTGAT
>ENA-OQBJ01000364-OQBJ01000364.1-human-gut-metagenome-genome-assembly--contig:-NODE-364-length-24243-cov-5.801294_pt1 | contig 24243 bp, 20 predicted proteins | sample MGYA00242743_ERZ504545 | MGnify/ENA primary metagenome ERZ504545 (study PRJEB26092, sample SAMD00036252) | human gut metagenome | host: Homo sapiens | study: EMG produced TPA metagenomics assembly of...
CTGCGGCTGCGGCGGCCTCGGCTCCACCATCGCGGTGGCGCTGACCCGCATCGGCGTCGGCCACCTGCACTTGATCGACTTCGACCGCGTGGATATGACGAACCTGAATCGCCAGCAGTATTTCCTGAAGGACCTCGGCCAGTACAAGACGGAGGCGCTGCGCAGCAATCTGCGCCAGATCAACCCGTTCATCGAGATCACCATCGACACCGTCAAGGTGACCGACGAGAACGTGCCGACGCTGTTCGAAAACGAGGACATCATCTGCGAGGCGTTCGACGTGCCGGAAAACAAGACGATGCTCGTCAACGCGGTGCTGGAGAATCTGCCGGGCAAGAAGCTCGTCAGCGCGTCCGGCATGGCCGGCTTCCGCAGCTCCAACCTGGTGAGCACGCGTCGCGTTTCGAAGAACTTCTACTTCTGTGGCGATGGCGAGACGCTCCGGTACCGGGTGCCGGCCTGATGGCGCCGCGCGTGGGCGTGGTCGCCTGCCACGAAGCGAACATGATCACGCGACTGATCCTCGGCGAGGAAGACGCCTGACGCACTGCTACGTTACTCCACTGCCGTAATCGAAATTTTTATTGCGATTACAAACGCACGTTGCACACAACACAACAGCAGCACAGCAATCGCAACAACAGCAACACCAAACACCCCAACGAAAGGAACCGACGATGAGCACCGAAAACACCATCACCACCGCAGCAGCCGATGTTGCGGCCGCACCGACGCCACGCTTGACGAGCTGGTCGGCACCACCACGAACACGGCGATCCTGCCGGAGCCGGACGCGCACGCGTACGACGAGATCGCCACAGGAGACGCCGATCCGTTGATTCTCGGCGGCCACAAGTTCACCAGCCGCTTCATCCTCGGTTCCGGCCGTTACGACCTGAACCTCATCAAGGCCACCATCGAGAACGCGGGCACGCAAATCGTCACCATGCGCTGCGCCGCTGCCGCACCACCGAAAACAACCTGCTCGACTACATTCCGAAGGGCATCACCATGCTGCCGAACACGTCGGGCGCGCGCAACGCGGAGGAGGCGGTGCGCATCGCACGTCTCGCGCGCGAGGTGTGCCAGACGGACTTCGTGAAGGTGGAGATCGAGCACGAGGCGAAGTACCTGCTGCCTGACAACGAGGAGACCATCAAGGCCACGGAAAAGCTGGCGAAGGAAGGTTTCGTGGTCATGCCGTACATGTTCCCGGATCCGATCGCGGCGAAGCGTCTTGAGGACGCGGGCGCAGCTTGCGTGATGCCGCTTGGCGCGATGATCGGCTCGAACAAGGGCCTGCGCGCACGCGATTTCATTGAAGTGATCATCAAGAATGCCAACGTTCCGGTGATCATCGACGCGGGCATCGGCCGTCCGAGCCAGGCCGCTGAGGCCATGGAGATGGGCGCGGACGCGGTGATGGCATACACGGCGATCGCATCCGCCGGCAACATTCCGCTGATGGCGCGCGCTTTCAAGAATGCGATTGAGGCCGGCCGTGAAGCGTACCTGTCCGGCCTGGGCAAGGTGACGGAGGACCACGCCGTCCCGTCCAGCCCGACGAACGAGGCCGACTACATCGCTGATTCGCGCCGATTTCGTACGATTCGTGCACTAACGTTTCGCACTGTTTTATTGCGATTACACGACGAGGGTCGGTGGAGACGCACATTTTCGCAAGGTTTCCACCGACCCTCTTTCGTCAGATGCGCGGCACGTAGCGCAACACGCGCATGCCACGCATACCGCAGCGACAGGCAATACGTCTACTTCCCTAGAGCCGCCTTCAGATCGCGGTTCTGGAATCGCTCGTGCAGCAGGCAGTAGCCACCGAACACGACAAACCAGACCAGGCCGGCGACTGCGGAACCGAGCGTGTCGGAAGACAGGAACAACGTGACATACACGACCACGTAGAACGCGACCGCAATCCAATCGCACACCTGCCAGGCCGGCATCACGAAGCCGTCCGGCAGAAAGTCGGTGCTCTGACGGTAGCGGCGGTGAGCAAGCATCGTCAGAATGTAAATGAAAATCACGACGGCGCTGGCGGCCGAGGCGAACAGCACGAACGCGCCGGAAACGCCCGGAATCGCGTTGATCAGCGGGGAGAACAGGATCATGCAGCCGGACACGATAATCGCCTTCGCCGGAACCTTGCGGTCCGACACTTCGCCGAGACGCTGCATGGCGGGCGATTCGGAATCCTGCGCGAGCTGGTACAGATGGCGTCCAGCGAGTAGATCAGCGAGTTAAGCGCTGACGCGGCTGCGGTGATCACCACGAAGAACACGAGCGCGGCGGCCCAGTCGAGGCCCGCGTACTTAAACACCATGATGAACGGGGAGCCGAACGAGCCGTCCGCGTTCTGGTGGAAGTTGCGCCACGGCACGATCGCCATGATGGCCACGAGCGCGCCCACGTAGAAGATGAGGATGCGCATGATCAGCTCGTTGACGGCTTTCGGCAGCACTTTGCGCGGGTTCTGGGTTTCGGACACGGTCACACCCACGAATTCGATGAGCTGGTAGGCGAAGAACACCATCTGGAAGCTCATGAAGAAGTTCATCCAGCCGTTCGGCGCGAGCTGGAAGCCGTCGGCAATGTTCGTAAGGCTCACAGTGGCACCGGAAACCGTGCCGTCCACGCCTTCGATATGCGTGGCCGGGTAGCTGAAACCGAGGAACAGCATCACCACGGCGGTGACAATCAGACCCACAATCAGTGTGATTTTAATCATGGAGAACCAGAATTCCGCCTCGCCGAACACTTTCACGGCAATGAGATTGATGCCGGTGAGCGCCACAAGGAAGCACAGTTCGATAAGCCATTTCCACGCGTTGAGGTCAATGCCGAACGTGCCGAAGAACGTGACGAAATAGGTGCTGACGGCCGTGATTTCGGTCATGCCGGTCAGGATGAGCACAATCCAGTACGTCCAGCCGGCGAATTTGCCCCACGCGCGGCCGAGGTAGCGGGTGATGAAGTTGATGAAGGTGTGCTGGCTTGGGTCGCTGTACATCATTTCGCCGATGGCGCGCATGAGCAGGAACATGATGAGGCCCACGCCGATGTACACGAAGATGATGCTTGGTCCGGTCAGCGCAATCGATTTGCCGGAGCCGAGGAACAGGCCGGTGCCGATGGTTCCGCCGATGGCGATGAATTGGACATGGCGATTTTTCAGGCCGCGTTCCATGTCGTTGTCTTTGTCGAGGCTTTCGACGGATTTGATATGCGATTGTGTGCTTTGCGCGTTCTGCGTTGCGTCAGACGCGTCGGCAGCTTGCGTGTTTGTGCCGGCCTTCCCGGTATTCGTATTCCCTAAAGTCATAATGGTCACACCCTACCGCGGGAGCCGCCCAATGCGCCCGCGTGCCTCCTTTCCTAACGATTTCGATAGCATCGGTCGGACCTAGCGGTCTTTCCGGCCACAGCTCTGAGCGAACCACGTTTTATGCAAATCGTGGGTTAGGTTTTATGTAAATCATGGGTTAGACCATCAAAACCCTTGCAGGAGCCGAAATTGGCATTTTCGCCAAGAGCATCTCTAACCGAGTCTATCCATGGTCAAACTGATGGGTCTATCTGGCTTATAGATGGCGGATTTGGGGCTTTGCGGAAAGGTATTTCGCTTATAGATGGCGGGTGCTAGACGAGAATAGGCGGTTCGGGGTATGATTTATACCCCCGAACTGGCAAATGGGGCGAACCACCCGCCATCTATAAGCTAGATAGCATTTGGCGGGCGGGCGGTGCGCGCGCGGCGGACGAGAACCGGGGGTTGGCCGCCTCGCAAACGCGACCGACCCCCTTAATGTCGTGAAACGTGCTATATGTGGCAGATTCGCCCTTCACAAGAAAACGATTTGCGTTATGTGTGGCAGGTTCCTTGAGCAAATCCAGACCTAGGGGGTAGGAATCATGCCCCCTAGGTCGTTTCCCCGAAGAAACCTGCCACAGATAGCGGAAATCACATTCTTCAACCTCCGGTCACAATGGCTCACTAGGCTCGACGGTATGACGCAAGAGCTTGTTTCCTTGACCATCATCATGGCGGTGGCGGCCGTCAGCCCCATTGTGGCGCAGCTGATTCCCGGCAAGTTCATTCCGCAGACCGTGCTGCTGCTCGCCGCCGGAACCGCGCTCGGCCCGTACGGACTAGGCGTGATCGAAGTAAACGACGCCGTGAAACTCTTGAACGAGCTCGGCATGGCGTTCCTGTTCCTGCTCGCCGGCTACGAAATCGACCCCAAACGACTCGCCGGACATCAAGGCAAAGTCGGACTGCTTACATGGGGAATCACACTAGGCCTCGCCTGGCTGGTTGTGACATTCCTTCCGTTCTTCGCAAAGCAAGGCATCAACGGCATCGCACGGTAATCGCACTCACCACCACCGCGCTCGGCACGCTTATGCCGATTCTCAAGGAACGTAACCTCGAAGGCACCCCCATCGGCGACGCATCATCTCGTACGGAACGTGGGGCGAACTCGGCCCAATCCTTGCCATGGCCATCCTGCTATCCACCCGAACCGGCTGGCAGACCATGCTCGTGCTCGGCGCGTTCCTCGCCATCTGCCTACTGTGCGCCACACTGCCGACGAAAGCGCTGAAAACCGGCCATCGCCTGTACCGTTTCCTTACGGACAATGCGAACACGTCATCGCAAACGCTCATGCGACTGACCACATTCCTGCTCATCTTCCTTGTCACCATTTCCGCGCTGTTCGAACTTGACGCGGTGCTCGGCGCGTTCGCCGCGGGCTTCATCCTGCGTTACATCATCCCCGACGGCAGCAAGTCGCTGGAAATGAAGTTGGAGGGTGTCGGCTACGGCTTCCTCATTCCTGTATTTTTTGTGGTGTCAGGCGCCGCGATCAACGTGCGCGCCGTGGCAGGCCGACCCGCGCTGCTCGTCGCGTTCATCGTCATGCTCATGCTGATTCGCGCGGTGCCCGTATATGTTGCGTTGTCGCTCGACAAACGCAAGAATCCGCTGTCATCGCATCACCGCGTCACCGTAGCCCTGTATTGCACGACCGCGCTGCCGATCATCGTCGCCGTCACGTCGCTGGCGGTGAAGGTCGGCACCATGCAAAGCGACACCGCGTCAACACTGGTCGCAGCCGGCGCGATTACGGTGTTCCTGATGCCGCTGCTTGGCTCGATCACATATCAGGTGGCCGACGTACATCCGGTCACCGCGGCTCGGGAGATTGCGCACACGCCATCCGATTGGCGGACGATCGTACACGAACATGCGCAGGTGCGTGCGCTGCTGCACCATCAGGACCGGCTCAAGCGTATGGCGGAAACGTTGGAATCGCTGGAAAAGCAGGAGGGGCTGAACGGTTTGGACAGCCGTCGCGCCGAACTCGTGGAACGTGCGCGCCTCGAAATCGACCGCCAACTCAAGGAACTCGGCCTGGACCCGCAACTCACCACCCAACTCCCCCACAACTACCGCTACCCGAAGAACTGAGAGGGCTTCGGAGGGGCGCTACTCCACGGACTTGAGGGAGCTGATGGGGTCGATGCGGTCGAGGACGGGGTTGACGAACAGCTGCACGAGCAGCGCGAAGGCCATGGTCGCCACGGCCGCGATCACGTAGCTCAGCGGCTTGACCTCCACCTCGAAATACAACGAGGGCATGTTGAGCGCCATCGTCAGCATGCCGCCGACGAGCCGGCCGAGCGGCAGGCCCAGTATCACACCCATGACGGTGAGGATCATCATCTCGCGGTTCACGTAATGGTGCACTTCGCGGTCGAAGAAGCCAAGCACCTTGAGCGTGGCCATCTCGCGCACGCGTTCCGACACGTTCGTATTGGCGAGCGTGAACAGCACTACCAGTGCCAGACCGCCGGCAAGCGCCACAATCAGCGCCACCACCGCGCCCATGAGGTCGAATTTGAAGCTGTCGGCCATGTGCGCGCAGCTTACGGCCTTCATCACCGAACTGTCCTCTTCGAGCGATTCCGCATAGTCGGTTTGCGAAGTGTCGGAGCCGGAAAGCTTGGCGAGCATGGCGTTCCACGTCAGAGCCTCGGAATCCTCGGAACTCTTGGAATTCTTGGTGTTCTTCGCGTCTTTCGAGTCGAAAAGCTTGGCGTAGTAGGTTTCGCTTACATACACATCCGAGCCGATGAGGTTGCGATTCACCGCGCTCACCTTCGCCGTCGCCTGCACGCCGTCGCCGTTGGTCAGTCGCACCTTGGAACCGGCCTTGACGCCCAGCGCGCTTGCCGCCGACTGCGCGACGATCACGCCATCGTCATCGAGTTTCAGCGAACCGGTTTTGCCGACGCCGGACGTGCCCAGTATGCCGGACGAGACCGGCTGCAACGTGACCATTTCACCCAAATCGGACAGATGCTTTTCCGGCACCGCGACCAGCTGGATGCTTTCGCTGCCGCTGCTGCCGGCCTTGCCGCTGTCACCGTCGCCACTGCCCGCAACCGTCAAATCGCCCGACTCTATGCGCACGTCAAGCGATGACGTGACGCGCCCGTCTGACGCGACTTTCGTGCGCATCGCCAACGCGTCCGAATCGTCGGAAACCACCATCAGGTCGTACTGGTAGATGTCGCGGTATTGCTTGATGCCGAGGTCGGCGACGGTGTCGTTGATGGCCAGGCCGCAGACGATCAGCGCGGTGCAGCCGGCCACACCGCCGACCGTCATGATGAGGCGCGACTTGAAGCGGAAGATGTTGCGCGCGGTCACTTTGCCGAGGAAGCCGATGCGATTCCAGACCGGCCGAATCCGTTCCAACAGAATGCGCGAGCCGGCGCGCGGCGCTTTCGGACGCATCAGCGCGGCGGGCGTCTGCCGCATTTCCTGCACACACGCGTAGATGGTGGCGGCGAGCACGCCGACCACGAACAGCGCGATGCCGAGCGAGCCGTACAGCCAGTCGTATTCCAGTCGCAGGCCGGGCATCACATACATGCCTTGCAATACGACCAGCAGGAACGCCGGAATGCCAAGGAAGCCGGCGATCAGGCCGAGGCCGCCGCCGATGAGGCAGGCGAGCAACGCGAACAGCAGGTAGCGCGACGCGACCGCCAGCCGCCCGTAGCCGAGCCCCACGTACGTGCCGATGAGCGAGCGGTCCTCTTCGACCATGCGCGCCATGGCGGTCAGGCTCATCATCACGGCCACCAGCAGGAACACAATCGGGAACGCGTTGCCGAGCGACTGGATGGAGTCGAGGTCGGATTTGAGCGCGCTGAACCCGCCGAGCAACTGCCGGTCCTGCACATACCAGCGCACTTGCGGAATGCTGGTTTTCAGCTCGTTTTCCTTGGTTTTCAGCGTTTGTTCGGTACTTGCCTTCTGCTCGTTCAATTGCGATTGCGCCTGGTCGAGCTGCTGCTTGGCTTGCGTCAGTTCGGGACTAGCGGCGATGATGGTTTCACGCATTGTTTCACGCGTGGTTTCGTCAAGTTGGGGGGTAGTTGCACCTGCGGCCGCGCCGTTTGTCGCAGCTCCCGCAGCTGCCGCGCCCGCCTGCATGCTGACAATCTGGTCGACCTGCTGGTTGAATTGCTGCCGATTCGCGTCGATTTGCGACTGCGCGTCCGCGAACTTCTTGTCGGCTTCCGCACGCGCGTCGGCGATCTTCTTGTTGCCTGCGTCGAGCAGTTCCTGCCGACGGGCCTTCTGGCGGTCGGTTTTCACGGTGCCGTCGATGCGGTCGGTCACCTGCTTGACGGTGTTTTCGTACGATTCGTCGAACGTGCTTTCGGCGGCCGCACCCTTGACGAGCAGCGTGGCGGACGTGTAGAGGATGCCGGTCACGCCATCGGACGGCGCGAAGAACGTGTAGTCGGTGGTGGCGGTGGAACGGAACGAGGTCATGGCGGAGTAGCCGTCCGGGTTGCTCAGGTTCTGCGGATCGAGCACCACGCCCACGATGGTGAGCTTGGTCGGGAAGCTCGGCGCCTCGTCCGTGCCGTTCGTTTCATTCGTGCCGTCCGCACCGTTCGTATCGTTCGTATCGGAAGTATCGGAGGAAGCCGATTCGGGGGTTACGGTGAGGCGGCTGCCGATACGCTTGCCCGAATCGCGAATAAATTTCCTGGTTACCGCGATTTCGCCGGCTTTCTTCGGCATGCGCCCTTCCTGCAAGTATGGCTGGTCAATGCCGTTCGTGCCGATTTCCTGCATGGTCGCCGACTTGCGGCCGTCCAAATCGAACGTCACTTCCTGCGACCGTTCCGCCTGCACTTTCGCAACACCGTTCACCTTGCGCAACGCGGCGATATCGCCGTTCGACAGGCCCGCAGTGGACAGCACCTGGACGTCGTGCAGGCCCTGCGCGTCGAAAAAGCGATCGGTGCTGCGGAACGCGTCACGGCAGCCCGCGTAAATGCCGGTGAGCACGGCCACACCGAGCAACGTGATCATGGCGATGGAAATGAATCTTTTCCACGAATGCGCCCACATTCGCAGCATGTCCTTGACGAATGCCATGTCGACCTCCGTTCGTAGCCCCTCACTCCATTGAACACCATGAAGCTTGGAAAGACGCGCCAAACCGCACATCCGCAACACGTGTCCAAATCGCGCGTTCGAATCGCACAGCAATCGCGCGAATCGAACTTCTAAACCAAACAACCCGTTAAGCAAACCAGACATTCCGGAACGAACAAACCAACACTTTGCCCGCCGCTTCCCGCTACAATCGGGAACGTTCCCTCACAAAGGGCGAATCGCAAAAAAGCAAGCAAAACAAGCACATGCAAGCGTGCAACAGCACGCAACGCAAGCAGCGAGCGCAACGCACAACGCGCAATCGCAAGGAAACAGAGAAGAGGAAATCTCCATGAGCGATGTCACCGCCGCAAAGAAGCCGCGTGGAACCGACGATGTACCGGTTCCGCCGACGCTCCGTAAATCGTTGAAAAACCGCCATATCCAGCTCATCGCGCTGGGTGGCGCCATCGGCACCGGCCTGTTCTACGGCTCCAGCGAATCCATCCAGCTGGCCGGCCCGTCCATTCTGCTCGCCTACCTCGTCGGCGGTCTCGCGATCTTCATGATCGTGCGCGCTCTGAGCGAGATGGCGGTCGAGGATCCGAAGGCTGGCGCGTTCAGCTACTACGCGACGCGCTACTGGTCACGGCGAGCGGGCTTCATTTCCGGCTGGAACTACTGGTTCAACTACGTGCTGGTGGCCATGGTGGAGCTTGCCGTGGTCGGCTCGTTCGTGAACTACTGGTTCCCGAACATTCCGAAGTGGGTGTCGGCGGCGGTGTTCCTCGTGGCCATCGCGGCGCTGAATCTCATGGGCGTGAACAAGTTCGGCGAATTCGAATTCTGGTTCGCCATCATCAAGATCGTGGCCGTGCTGGCCATGATTCTCGGCGGCCTGTATGTCGTGATCGCCAACGTGCCGACCGCTTCGGGCATTCGCGCGAGCTTCGCCAACTGGTTCACCGTGGACGGCGGATTCCTGCCGCACGGCCTGATGACCCGCAACGCCGACGGCACGTGGACCGGCCTGCTGATGGCGCTCGTCGTGGTGATGTTCAGCTTCGGCGGCACCGAACTCATCGGCATCACCGCCGGCGAAACCGAGAATCCGCGCACCACCATTCCGAAGGCCACGAACGGCATCATCTGGCGTATTCTCGTCTTCTACATCTGCGCGCTCGGCGTGATTATGGCGGTGATTCCGTGGAGCAAAATCGACGGCGATTCCAGCCCGTTCGTGCAGATCTTCGATTCCGTCGGCGTGCACGCGGCCGCCGGCATCCTCAATTTCGTGTGCCTGACCGCCGTGATGAGCGTCTACAATTCCGGCCTGTACGCCAACTCCCGCATGCTGTATTCGCTGGCAAAGCAGGGCAACGCGCCGGCTTACCTGGGTAAGCTCAGCAAGAAAGGCGTGCCGGTCGGGGGTGTTATCACTTCCGCGATAATTATTGCGATTGCCGTTGTCGTCGTGTTCGTATGGCCGGAATTCGCGTTCAATTATCTGATGTCGATCGCCACGATCGCGGCTGCGATCAACTGGATCATGATCATGGTTACGGAGATTAAGTTCCGTCGCATGGTTGCGGCTGGCGATGGCCCGGCCGAACTTAAGGGGCTGAAGGGCAAGGAAGCGCTCGACAAGATCGCGTTCAAGCTGCCGTTCGCCAATGTGACGCCGTATGTGGTGATCGCGTTCATGCTGCTGGTTGTGGTGCTCATGTGCTTCTCCGCAAGCTATCGCATCGCCGTGATCGCCGGCGTCATCTGGCTGGCGGTGCTGTTCGCCGCCGCCCAGCTTGCGCTTGGCAAGTCCGGCAGCGAGCGTGGCGAGGACGCGGCGGTGATTGTCGACGCGGCTGCCGCAACCGCTGAGTAATCGCAAGAAACACAAAACGGCCTCCTCTTCCGCTTTGTTACCCGAATCGGCTGGTTACGGTAACAAAAGCCGGATGGGAATGCCGTTTTTGCGATTAGACGGGGCGATTAGACCGGCGCGACCAGACCGACGGCCTCAGTCAGCGGTGCCGTCGGGGGTGACGGGCTCGGCGGACTCGACGGGGGAGGTATGGTCGGTCAGGTCCAGACGGAACGGCTGCGCGGGCAGGCCGTCGTCGTTGAACAGCGGAGCCGGACCCCAACTGCGCCAGGCGTATCGCATCGCCACCGGCTCCGGCACATCCGGAGTCGCCAGCGTAATCGTGCCGATGCTGCGGCTGTTAATCGGAATGCCGAATTCCGTAGCGTTGTAATCGACCACGTTCACTCTGGAATTGACGAGATCATCGATGTCGCAATCCACGAAAATCGCGGCAGTCGCCGGGTGGAACATACCGTCGGAACCGGCCAGTTCGAAGCCGGAACGTTCCGGCACGCGCACCAAAGTCGGCAGCTGGCCATCGAAATCATCGTCGCCGCCGCCGGGCGTGGTGCCTTCGAAATGCAAACCGTGCGCATAGCGGAAGAACAGGCGTACGCGGCCGTTCGGGTCGCATCGGAAGCCCAGCACCGTCGGGCCGTGCACCGGAACGCGATCCATGCCGTAGATTTGCCGCAGCGCGCAATTGGCAAGGCGTTCGCCGGGCGTGCGCTTGTCCAGCGGGCGGATGTTGTCGTATTCGCCGCAGTCGATCGTGCAGATGGCGTACACGTTGTCTATGGACTGCGCGGCGTCCCATTGGGCCTCACGCAGCACCGGCCAGCGCATCGGATCGTTGCCGTCCGCAGCCGTCTTGCCGTTGATCCATTGCGGCAACTGCACGATGAGGAACGGCAGATTTTCGCTCCACAGCGCACGCCATTCGCCGATCATCATGCCGAGCAGCTCGCGGTAGGAACCGCTGTATTGCTCGTCTTCCTCACCCTGATACCACAGGAAACCGGCCAGCGAGTAGGGCATGATACGTTCCAGCATGGCGTGGAAGGGGCCACACGGACGCCATTGCGATGTAGGGGTGAGCGGCGGCGGCCACGGGCAGGTGCCGCACTGTTCGCTCAACTCGCTGCTCGTTGCGTTCGGATTGGTCTGACGCACCGTTTCCACAGCCGCGTTCCATGCGTCCATCTGCGACTGCCATTCGCTGGTTTCCAGCTCGAACTGCTGTTGCGTCTTGCCTGCGATCGCACGCTGGTAGCGCGTCAGATAGTCGCGGCCGGCATCGCTGGAATTGAGTGCGTCCTCGCTCATCCAGCAGCTGATCGACGTGCCGCCGATATAGCAGTCGACAATGCCGACCGGCAGATCGGGGTCGAGTTCGGAGCGCAGCTTGCGTGCGAAATAGTAGGCGACGGCACTCATCACACCACTGTTTTCCGGCGACGATTCCTGCCAACTCGACGTATTTTCCGCATTGCGATTGATGACACCGGTTTTGGGCACATTGTAGAAACGCAGCAGCGGATCGGCGCAATCCTCAAGTGCTTCGTCGGCATGCTCGCTGTTACGCAACTCAAGTTCCATATTGCTTTGGCCGCCGGCGAGCCACACTTCGCCGATAAGCACGTCGTCGAATTCGATGGCATCATTGCCCGCGACGATACGAAGCGTGTACGGACCGCCTTCCGGTTGCGCGGGCAGCATCACGCGCCACTGCGAAAAGCCGTTGACCACGTTCTGCGAAGAATAAGCATGTTCCTGCGCGATCAGGGAGCCGTCAAAGTCGTGTATTTCCGCCACAACCTCCATACCGGCGCAATCGGCAGCCAATGCGCCGAACACCGCAATGGGCTTGTTGCGTTGCAATACCATGTGCGAGGCGAAAATCGCGGCGACATGCAGCACGCCCGAGACATTACGCTCCTCCACCTGCTCCATCTGCGCCGTCATTTCGGAACCAGGCGCAATCCCCGTCGCAGTGACCATTGCTTCAGCTTCCTCATCAAACAATCCTACGTGCCTATCCTAAGCCACTTTCCTACCAAAATGCGTGAAGCGTCACCTAAATAAGCACATGCTTGCCCACACAAACGTCATTTTCAGCGATCGAAACGTCGCTTCGGTAGGGACTTAATCGCAATTCCCAACGGAAACAACATTCCAACGGCCCGAAACGTCGCTTCCGTAGGGGTTTCGCAGGAAAGGTATTACGATTGCGCCGCGACGAATTTTTTACGATTTCGCGGCTCACTTTGTGGACTGGATACGTACCAAAACGGCCGCTCCGGTAGGATGGACCCCAGTTTGCAGGACAAAATCCATGCACGAAACCACGAATTTCATCTGCGAATGGTAGAAACCCGAACGCTTTCCAAGCGTTCACCCCACTACACAAAAGGAGTGCCAAGTACAATGGCTGCACAAATCTGGTATGAGAACGACGGCGATCTCTCGGTCCTCGAAGGCAAGAAGGTTGCCATCATCGGTTACGGTTCCCAGGGCCACGCCCATGCGCTGAACCTGCGCGATTCCGGCGTCGACGTCGTCGTCGGCCTGCGCCCGACCTCCAAGTCCGTCGAGCACGCCAAGGAGCAGGGTCTGGAAGTCAAGTCCGTTCCGGAAGCCGCCGCCGAAGCCGACATCATCATGATTCTGGCTCCCGATCAGTACCAGCGCACCATCTGGCCAACGATATTGAGCCGAACATCAAGCCGGGCGCCGCCGTCGCCTTCGCTCATGGCTTCAACATCCACTACGGCTACATCAAGCCGACCGAGGACCACCCGGTCTTCATGGTCGCCCCGAAGGGCCCGGGCCACATCGTGCGTCGTGAGTACGCCAACGGCCGTGGCGTCCCGGTCGTCGTGGCTGTCGAACAGGATCCGCGCGGCGACGCTTGGGACATCACCCTGGCTTACGCCAAGGCTCTGGCGCCCTGCGCGCAGGTGCCATCAAGACCACCTTCACCGAAGAGACCGAGACCGATCTGTTCGGCGAGCAGAACGTGCTCATGGGCGGCGTGAACAAGCTCGTTGAAATGGGCTTCGAGGTCCTCACTGACGCTGGCTACCAGCCGGAGATCGCTTACTTCGAGGTCTGCCACGAGCTGAAGATGCTCGTCGACCTCATGAACGAGGGTGGCCTGAACAAGGCCCGTTGGTCCTGCTCCGACACCGCCCAGTACGGCGACTACACCAACACCGTCATCAACGAAGACTGCCGCAAGCGCATGCAGTACCATCTGAGCCGCATCCAGGACGGCTCCTTCGCCAAGGAGTTCATCGACGATCAGGACGCCGGCGCTCCGAAGTTCAAGCAGCTGCAGGAAGAATACGGCAACGTGCGTATCGAGAGCGTTGGCCCGAAGCTGCGCGCCATGTTCTCTTGGAACAACGGCAAGGATGACGACGCTGACATGGCCACTTTCACCGGCAAGATCGCCCGTGGCTGAGTAACGTCTCGCATTCATTGCGATTAATCGCATTAACTGCGATTGAAGGCCGCCGCCCAAGTTGGGTGGCGGCCTTTCGTTATGCGAACGTACGCAACCGTCGCACGCACGACGATATGCAAAAGCGCCGTCCGCATGAAGCGGGCGACGCTTTCTAATTCGCTAAATAGCTTATGCAGCTAGCGAAGCAATCTCACTGAACCTGGGTACGAGCGATCTTGCCGTTGAAGGACTCGGCCATATCGGCATCGGCGTCCACCTGGTTGTTCCAGGAGAACATGGCGCGCAGCTTCGGGCCAACGGTCTCCAGGTGCGGGTGGCTGTACTCTTCCTGCAGCTTCTTGAACTTCGGAGCGCCAGCGGCCTGGTCATCCATGAACTCCTTGGCGAAGGAGCCGTCCTGGATGCGCTTGAGCTGGTACTGCATGCGCTTCTTGGTCTCCTCGGTGATGACCGTGGAGGTGTAGTCGCCGTACTGGGCGGTGTCGGAGCAGGACCAACGGGCTTGTTCAGGCCACCCTCGTTGGCCAGGTCGACCAGCATCTTCAGCTCGTGGAACACCTCGAAGTAGGCGATCTCCGGCTGGTAGCCAGCCTCGGTCAGCACATCGAAGCCCATATCGCACAGGTGGTTGATGCCACCCATGAGGACGTCCTGCTCGCCGAACAGATCGGTCTCGGTCTCCTCGGTGAAGGTGGTCTTGATGGCGCCTGCACGCAGCGCGCCCAGAGCCTTGGCGTAAGCCAGGCACAGCGGCCAGGTCTTGCCATCCGGATCCTGCTCGACGGCCACGACGACCGGGACGCCACGGCCAGCGGCGTACTCACGACGCACGATGTGGCCCGGGCCCTTCGGGGCGACCATGAAGACCGGATGGTCCTCGGACGGCTTGATGTAGCCGTAGTGGATGTTGAAGCCATGAGCGAAGGCCAGAGCAGCGCCCGGCTTCAGGTTCGGCTCGACGTCCTTCTTGTACACGGCGGCCTGGTACTGGTCAGGCAGCAGGATCATCACCACGTCGGCTTCGGCAACGGCCTCGGCAACAGGCTTGACCTCAAGGCCCTGCTCCTTGGCATACTCCACGGACTTGGAGGTAGGACGCAGGCCGACGACGACGTCGACACCGGAATCGCGCAGGTTCAGCGCATGGGCGTGGCCCTGGGAACCGTAACCGAGGATGGCCACCTTCTTGCCATCGAACACGGACAGATCGGCGTCCTTTTCGTACCAGATAGTTGCTGCCATAATTGGCGCTCCTTTATTGTTTTTTGCGATTCGGAACTTGCTTTTTCCGAACAAACTCGCTATTTTCTATTCTTTTTTCGGTTGTTATCACGCGAGTGATTCCTAGGATGTTGCTCCCCCGGATTGTGTCCGAGGAACCACTCCGCCTCTCCTGCGGAACTGTTCTAGTACCGCTTTCTTTATGATGTCTGTTGGCGTTCACATAGTGGCTATATTCACGTCAAACGTTTTTTCTAAGGCTCCGAGCCACCCCAAGCGAAGCAGCCCGGCAAGCCGGTCGGCGTCACTTGGTGAAGTCGACGTTCTTCGTTTCCTTGCAGCTCAACACCGCGATGAGGCAGCACAGGGCCATCACACCGAGGTACAGGCCCACGGAATGCACGCCCCAATGATGGGACAGCCAAGTGGCGATGGTCGGCACGAAGGCCGCGCCGACGATGGCAGCCAGGTTGTAGCCGATGCCGGAGCCGGAGTAACGCACGTTCGCGTCGAACAGTTCCGGCAGGAAGGCGCCGATCGGACCGAACGCGGTACCCATCAGAGCGAAGCCGATGCACAGGAACAGCAGGTTGGTGGCGAAGTTGCGCTGACCGACGACCGCCGGATCAAGCAGGAACGGGAACAGCAGGGCGAACGCGATAAGGCAGCAGGAGGAGATGATGATCACGCGCTTGCGGCCGAACTTGTCGGCGTTCACGCAGGAGATCACGATGAACGCGGCGAACACGCAGACGGCGATCATCAGCATGAGCAGATACTCCTGGTTGGTGAAGCCCAGGTTGCCACCACCCTGCTCGACGGTCTTGGTGCCCCAAGCGAGGGACCAGGTTGCCAGCGTGTAGAACAGCGTGTAGGTGACGGCCACCAGGAACGTGGCCTGGATGACTTCCTTCCAGCTCTTCTTGAACACTTCGGTAAGCGGGGACTTGACGACCTTCTTCTGCTCCTGGGCCATACGGAAGATCGGGGTCTCCTCCATCTGGACGCGGACGACGAGGCCGACGATCACGAGGATGGAGGACAGCAGGAACGGCACGCGCCAACCCCAAGCGAGCATCGCGTCATTGTCGTTGAAGGTCTCCAGCAGGAAGTAGGTGCCGTTCGACAGGAAGAAGCCGATCGGGGCGCCCAGCTCCGGGAAGGAGCCGTACAGCGCGCGCTTGTCTTCCGGAGCGTTCTCGGTGGCCACCAACGCGGCGCCGGACCATTCGCCGCCAAGGCCGATGCCCTGCACGAAGCGGCATAGGCACAGCACGGCGACGGCCGCGACACCCCATTGGTTGTAGGTCGGCAGGCAGCCGATCAGGAAGGTGGCAATGCCCATGGTGAGCAGGGAGACCACCAGCGTGGTCTTGCGGCCCATACGGTCGCCGAAGTGGCCGAACACCAACGAGCCCAGCGGACGGGCGATGAACGCGATGGCGAAGGTCAGCAGGCTGGCCAGCAGCGCGACGGTCGGATTGGTGGTGTCTCCGAAGAACACCTTCGGGAAATAATTCGCAGCGGCGGTGCCGTATGCGTAAAAGTCGTAGAACTCGATGGCGGTGCCGACCATGGATGCTGCGATCACGGTTTTGACCGAATCGCGGACCATCGCCTGCGCTTTGCCAGCGGCCGCTTCGACTGTACTCATTGATGTACTCCCTGTACGTCCTGTTACCGGTTCCCAACTTCCGCCGATAACGATGTTGTTTGTAGTTTTTCTGTTTTCTGTTGTGCGCTATGCCGGCCGGCTTCAAAAGGTTTTCGCTGCGTCTGCCTTGTGGGCTGCAACAAAAATGGCCCCGCATCATGCAGGGCCATCAACGTGTGTGTTACGCGCGCCTCAAACCCTGCCTTCGTTGGCGAGGGATTGAAGCCGCAATGCTCGAATCAGTCCGCCAACGAAAGCGGAATAATAATTCGTGCGGACAGCAGTACGTGTGCGACCATTCCGTTCATCGTGGCGAACCTCCTTTCGCAAAGTCATTTCCCCGGGCGGGATTTCCGCTCGAACTAAGCCGTAAACATAGGCGCGTCCATCTCCCCTATCCACTAAAGGTTCACTATGTGGACGCGCCGTTTCGCTTTATTTTCCAATCATTGGCGATCTAGCACTGTCATAGTCGCCGTCATTGTTGCGATTTCAACCGCAATGTCAGCAGACCCGCCAACAGCATCGAAACAGTGGCGACAGCGAAGATCAGCACGGTGGCACCGGTCGCCACAATCACCGCGGCGCAGGCAGCGACGCCCAGTATCGTGCCGAACGTATTGGCCAGACTATAAGCGGCAAGCGATCGGCCCACGGAACGCACATCCGGCAGCATCGCGAGATCCAAGCTTTGGCTGGCGCCATCGAACACCACGTATGCGAAGCCGGCAAGCAGGGCGTACAGCGCAACCGCCAGGAAACCGTCGTCCATCAGCAACGGCAGCAGCGCAGCGACCATGAACAACACGGCGGACGCGACGGCCGGAATACGCAGATCGCCGAACAGGCTGACGATGCGGCCAAGCAGCAACGCCGCAATCAAAGCACCGACAAACGTGCAGATGGCCATGACCACAACCACCGATCCGGCACCGGCAATGCCGAACAAACCGGCCTCATCGGTATTGCTGACGATATTCGGCGCCAGATACCACTGATATACGGCGATTCCGGCTGTGGCCGCAACGGCGAACATGCGGGCCGCGAATGCCACAGAAAACTTCGGCGCGTTCTGTGGCGGACGGTATTGCGAGAAGAAATCGCCTTTCTCAACATCCCTACGCGGCAGGTAGCTGCTGGCCCCTTCGAACGGCAGTACCAACAGCGTAACGACGGCCGCGACGACAAGCCAACCCGCGAATACCAGCATCGCGAAACCCGTAGTGCCATCCCAACCTTCGCCACCGGCATGCGGCGTCAGCGCAACAGCCACGGCGACGCCGACCAGCTGGCCAAGCGCCAGCCCCTTGCCGTGCCAGGAATCGGCGCGGTCGCGGAACTTGTCAGGCACACGTTCGCCGAACGCGGCGGCGAACGGTATGGCCGCCATGCATACGCGGCCTGCGTGGCCAGCCAGAAGAACACGGCCCACGGGAGAAAATCGCATGCGGAAAGAATCGCCATGCAGATAGCCGCCAATACGCTGCCGCTGACGATCCATGGCGTACGGCGCCCGAACCGGCAGTAGGAATGGTCGGAACCGACGGCGATGCATGCGTTCAGCAGGAACGTCATGATGGCACCTGCGATGACGAGCATCGCCAAATCCGTGACGCGGTTGATTCCCGACAAACGGCTGACGGTTTGCGGAATGAGCACCGTGTTGAACGCCGCCATCGGAGCGGACAGCAGCATTGAGCCAAGCGCAAAACCCGCAACGAGCCGGTTGGCCTGCATTGCGGTCGGCTTGGTGCCGTCCGGAGCGGTCATCGGGTCGCGCAGGTCGAGGAAGGACGATTCGAGGTTCGGCACAGCCACGTCAAGATGCGCGGCCGCGGTTAGGGGCGCTCCACCTTCCGATGCGATGCGCGCGGCCTGGGTTTCCGGACGCTCGTTGGACGCTTCCGGAATACGCGGATGCTGCTGCACCGACAGCCGGCGCATGGCCGCCTTCGCTTCGGGAGTCAGGGTCTTCTCATAATCGGGGCGATCGTCGATGCCCGGGCGGATGAACACCTGGCCGGGCAGCGGCTGCGGTTTGAATTCGTTATTCTGATTGTCTTCGGTCATATCTGCTGTTTTCTTGGCTTATCGCGTTTTCTGCTTGTCGCGTTTCATGTGCTTCGATACTCCACGCATGCGCCCGCCCGCTACGAGCGACACATACGAAAATCGCCCGGACGCATTGCTTCAGCGCATTCGGGCGATTCTTCAACGCAACTTACGATACCAACACGTGCGGCCACTGCCGTCCGCCCGACGGACCGGGTGCGACGGACCGGGTGCGCGACCGCAAGGTGGAACGCAATCGCAAGGCCGTACGTAATCGCAAGAAAATACGTAATCGCAAGAAATTTTCCGTCAGGCGACGACAGGCGGATTGGCGATCAGATCATCCGAACGGTGGTCTCCCGCGGAATCCTCCCATTCCAACATGGCGACCGGCGTAGTGTTGTCCACACCGAGACCGCGCTTCGGCTCGAACGTCAGCGTGGCCTGCTGGTTTCGCCGCGCCAGGTGAAGCTGATGGACGTGTCGTCATCGGTGGTGTACGAGAACGTGCCGTCGAACGCGTCGAGCTCGTTGCGGAACTTGGCGAGCGCGTTCAGGCCTTAACGACCGGACGCTTGAGATTCTCGTCGATTTCCGCGGTGGAGTAGTAATGGCGGTTGATGTCGCGGCCGTTATTCGTCTTACGCAGCAGCTCCATGTCGTTCTTGCCGGCGAGCGCGCCGACATAGTAGACCTGCGGCACGCCGGGCAGGAAGAACTGCACCGCGCGGGCGGCGATGTAGTGCTGGTCGTTGCATCCGAGCGCCGAATAGTAGGTGCTGTTGACCTGGTAGAGGTCGAGATTGGATGCGGCGGCGCCGGTGGCGGCCTGGGATTCGCCGTGGGTGTTGGCGTGGATGGTGTTGACGAGGTTGTCGACGTCCTCATCCGGCACCAGGCCCTTGAGCGAGCGGTCGAGCTGGTCGGAGCCGATGTCGATCACGCCGATGCGTCGTGCGTGTCGAGCACGGTGACGGCGTTGTTCGGGCGGATGTCGGTCCAGTGGGCGACGGGCTCGACGTGGCCGGTGCTCAGCGCGTGCAGCAGCAGCGGAGGCAGGGCGAAGTCGTAGACGCGGTCCACCTTGGATGCGATTTCGACCTGCTTCTTGTAGTAGGAGTGCACTTCGATGAGGATTTCCAGACCGCGCTTGACGCCTTCCTCACGCAGACGGGAGATCAGCTTGAAGGTCTTCGGGGTCATGAAGCAGCTGGTGCCAGCCTCCTTGGCGCCGTAGCCGACGGCGTCGAGGCGGATGTAGCTGACGTGAGAGGCGGCCATCTGGTCGAAAATCGACATGAGGTATTCCCAACCCTTGTCGGAATCGGTGTCGATGTCCACCTGCTGCGGGGTGAAGCTCACCCAGACCAAGCGCGTCTTGCCAGCGAACTTGTAGTGGGTGAACGGCAGGCCCGGACGCGGACGGTAGATGCCGGCCAGATCCTCTTCGGTGGCGCCGTTCGGGAACACGGAGCTCATGGTGAGGAACATCGGATAGTATTCGGACTCCTCGCCCTTGGCGAGCACGTCCTGGAACTGCTTGGATTCCCAGCTCATGTGGTTGACGATGGCGTCAACCATGATGTCGTGGGTCTTGGAAAGCTCGGCGACGTCGTCCCAGCTGCCGAGACGTTCGTCGACCTTGGTGTGGTCGATCGGGTCGAAGCCTGCGTCGGCGCGTCGAACGGGGTGAAGAACGGCAGGATGTGAACGCCGTCGTACACGCCGTCGAAGCGGGTGCGCAGAATGTCGGTCATCGACTTGATGGTGCCGTCGCCAAGGCGGTCGGCGTAAGTGATGAGCTGCACCTTGTTTTTCATGGAGCCTCCTTCGGTTCCAAAAAGTCGTTGCGAGATTCTTTGCGGGAGTCCTTACGGCCATTCCCACGGTTGTGTCGAACCGGTTCGATATTACCGCAAAATGGGGCTCGACACCAAAACCGCAACCGGTGTTCGGGCGTGTCGAACCGGCTTTCGGCCAAATCGCGGCACATGCCTCGACACCCGATTCGGAAGCGACGGACATGCAGGGGCAGTCGCGAGCGCAGGGCCTTCAGCCTTGGGCACAGGATTCCAGCTGCGGGCGCAGGACTTCAGCTGCGGGCGCAGTCCGTAAGCTGGCCGACCTGCTTAAAGTAGCGGTCGGGTTCGAGGCCGTCGACGGTCGCCACGTTCGTCATATGCACGCCGTCGAGGCCGCCGTATTCGACGATCACGTCCAGCACGCGCTCCTGCCACGTCGGTTCAAGATACGGGTCGACGGCGTTGCTGCCCAACGCGCGCATCGCACAGACAAGCGCGTGCGCGCCCCAATTCGATGTGCCGGCCACCACCAGCTGGTCGGTCGGCACCGTGCAGGCGATGTTCTCGCCGTGGTCGACCACCCCTTCGATGGCGTAGTCCTCCACACGGCCCATGCCGATCTCGTTGCCGCCGTCGCCCACGCCGATCGTGTGCAGGCCGAGCAGCGTGAGCTGGCTCAGCGGCGCGGTCCATTCGGTGATGTCGATGCCGCGCATGTTGTGCGGGCTGCCGTCGCGCGCCGGGCCGACGCGTTCGATGTAGACGAGCGTATCGATATGTTCGGTTTTGGCAAGGTCGATGACGCCGTTGAGCCAGGCGTCAAAACCGCCCTTGGGATTGGCATTCGGCGCGATCAGCACGTGGTCGTCCGGCAGGAAACCCAATGCGGACGGGCGAATCACCGGCGCGCAGCATTCGTCGCTGACCAGCCATGCGTCGCCGCCAATCGCACGCAATGCCATGCATACTTCCAGCGCACCCAACGGGCCGTCCGTTTCCGCAGCGGGTTGCGCGGCCTTCGGAATGTAGAAGCCGGTGACCACCAGCGCGCGGGCGGGCCGACCTTCCTTGCTGCCCGACAAGTGGCGTGCGGCTCGGAACAAATCGCCGCGCGAATACGTCATCAACGTTTCGGAACCGCGTCCGACGTCGCTCCCGCCATGCGTGCGATACGCGCGATTTTCGGATAATACCGCCAATCCAGCATGCTCATGTTGCGTTCCTTCCGTGGTCTGGGTTTTGTTTTTGCGATTGCGATGCGTTGCGCGTAAGGGGCGTGCGGTTCATCCGACGGCCGGCAGCCGTGTCAGCCGGCCGCCGCGTTAACCGATGGCGCCGAGGGGGTCGCCGTATTGCGCGGTGTCGCCGACCTGCGCCGATCGGTGCAGTATGCCGGCAACGGGGGCGGTGATTTCGGTTTCCATCTTCATCGCCTCGAGTACGACGATCGGCTCGTTTTCCTCAACGTGCGCGCCGTCATCGGCGAGCCAGCGGACGACCGTGCCGGTGATGGTCGATTCGATAGGGGTGTCTTGGGTGCTTGCGATATCCGAGTTTGCGGCGGTCTGCGTGCCCGATCCTGCTGGAACGGACTTTTGATAGGCGTTCAGCAGGGCTTGGATGACCGATTCGCCAGAATCGGACGTGAGGGCAGGGTCCCCCGTTGCGCCGGCTCCAGCCAATCCGGCCAGCCCCGCGCCCAGCGCGGCGACGGAGGCGAGCGAAGCGGGCAGGCCCAATCGCACGCGTTTGCCATCGACCTCGACCCAGCTTTCCACCGGTTCGGGCGCTGCGGCCCGGCGACCGGTTTGCCGTCGGCCAGCGTGCGCACGTCCACGGAAGGCAGGAATTCCTCTTCGATCCAGCGCGTGTAGACGCCGAAATCGCCGTCCGTCGCCACGAAAGCTGCTGTTCGAGCACGGCCTGGTCGAATTTGCGGACCGTTGGCACGCCGGCAATCGCCAGCTCATCCAATGCGTGGCGGGCGCGCGTCAGACAGGCCGAACGCGACGGCGCGGAGACGATCAGTTTGGCGATCATCGAATCGAACTGCCCCGGAATCGCGCCGCCTTGCGCAACGCCGGAATCGAAGCGGATGCCCGGTCCGGTCGGCACGTTCAGCCGCTCGACGATGCCGGGGAACGGTACGAAACCAAGGATGGATCCTCCGCGTTGATGCGGAACTCGATCGCATGCCCATGCGGAACGGGGGTGCCGTGTTCCAAGCCGGGAATGTCGGTGACATGCGCGCCTTCGGCGATCGCCAGCTGAGCGGCCACCAGATCGACGCCCGTCACCTCTTCTGTGACGGGGTGTTCGACCTGAATGCGCGTGTTGACTTCCATGAACGACATCGTGCCGTCCGGATCGACCAGAAACTCAACGGTTCCGGCGCTTTCGTAGTGCGCACGGGAGCAGATGGCGACGGCCGCGTCTTCCAGCGCCCGGGTGGTTTCAGGGGGTAGGAACGGCGCTGGTGCCTCTTCGATGAGTTTCTGATTGCGGCGCTGCAGCGAGCAGTCGCGCGTGCCGACGGCCACAACGTTGCCCGCGCCGTCGCCGAGGATCTGCACTTCGACGTGGCGCGGGCGGGCGAGGAATCGTTCGATGAAGCAGTCGCCGTTGCCGAACGCCAGCTCGGCCTCGTGCGTGGCGGATACGAACGCCTCGCGCACGTCTTCCAGCCGGTGCACCACTTTCAGACCTCGACCGCCACCCCCGTAGACGGCTTTGATGGCCAGTGGCAGGCCGTGTTCCTTGGCGAACGTGATGACTTCGGCGGGGTCGTGCACCGGTTCCGTGGTGCCGGGGGCCATGGGCGCGCCGACTTCGGCCGCGATGCGGCGCGCTTCGACTTTCGAGCCGAGCGCGCAGATGGTGGCGGGCTGCGGACCGATCCACGTCATGCCGCGTCGATGACCGCCTGCGCGAATTCCGCGTTTTCGGCAAGGAAACCGTACCCGGGGTGGACGGCGTCGACATGCGCCTTGTGCGCGGTTTCCACGATGGCCGCGATGTTGAGATACGTGCTTTGCGCGTCGGATCCGCCCAGTGCGTAGGCCTCGTCGGCGGCGTGCACGAACAGCGCGTCCGCGTCGGGGTCGGCATAGGCGGCGATGGCGATGCGGCCGGTGTCATGGCAGGCGTGGATGACGCGCATGGCGATCTCGCCACGGTTGGCGATGAGGATGCGCCGTAGTTTCGGGGTTGCGGGCGATGGCGACGACAATGATGGCGACGGGGATGGGAGCGCCGTTGCGGATGGTGCAGTCGATGCGGATGGCATTATCGAACCTCCTTGGTGGGGTACGCAGGTTGCGGAGTAGACGTGGCATGGGCGGAAACGACGTGGAAGCGGACGCATGCGCCTGGTGGCAACTGCCCGGCCACGTCCAACGATTCCGGTTCAAGCACGGCGATTACCGGATATCCGCCGGTTACAGGCTGGTCGCGCAGAAAAATGACCGGTTGTCCGCTGGTCGGCACTTCGATTGCGCCGGATGGCGTGGCCTCGCTGGCCAGTTCGCGCGTGTCGGTGCGTTCCACGGGTGCCGCTCCCGAAGTCGCAGGCCAACACGGTTCGACTGCGCGGTCACTGTCCACGTTTGCGTCAGGAATGCGGACAGGCCGGCTGCGGTGAACCAGTCGTCGCGCGGCCCCAATCGCACGTATAAATCCGTAGGTCTGCCGGGTTTC
>ENA-OQBJ01000365-OQBJ01000365.1-human-gut-metagenome-genome-assembly--contig:-NODE-365-length-24221-cov-4.394870_pt1 | contig 24221 bp, 27 predicted proteins | sample MGYA00242743_ERZ504545 | MGnify/ENA primary metagenome ERZ504545 (study PRJEB26092, sample SAMD00036252) | human gut metagenome | host: Homo sapiens | study: EMG produced TPA metagenomics assembly of...
CGGAAACGCTGCCGGAAGCTTCCGCCGACACTCGAAACGAGTGGTTGGAAGTGATGAAGCGTGTACCGAAGTTCTTCGACAGTGAAGAACGTGCCAAGCGCTTCGCAAAACTCTTAACGTGCACGACGACGCTACCGATTTTCAGGCGAAGATGATCGCTACGTTGTTGCAACTGAAAGAGGATCGGCACAGCATGCAAGACATCTGGGCTGAGCTGCTTGCACAATATTCGCAGGGTGACGAATCCGGCATCGAAGAAATCGAAAAAATGGGATTGAGCCAATTCCACTGGAATGGCACGCGAAGAATCTACCATTCGATGTGAATACTGGTACTGGAGCCAAACCAACGGTGAAAGACTTCGTGCTATGGCTGTTCCAGCTGGCATGGAATGGATTCTCCGATGGCAGGAACGCCGTCTCCACTTATGCGAACATTATTCGCGACTGGGACGACTGGTATAAGAACATCGACATGCGCACGGTACTGCAGAATCTTTCCGAGAACGCCGTGGAAGAATTGCAACTGTCCACTCGAATCGCCGATATGAGTGTGGAGGAGCTTGCCGACCGGGACCTGTTCCGCGACGTGGACGAGATGATCGTCAACAAGCTGTTCGAACGGTTGGGTTCGCAGTCCATTACGGACGACCAAGTGCAACGGATCATCAATGGGCGCAAGCAGAAGCTTTGGTACGCAGAATATGCCGACCAATACGAGTGCATTGCCGCAGCAAGCAGGCTCCGTGCCGTTCTGGCTGAATGCGGTGAACTCATCAGCACCATCAGCTCACCGGAACAAGGGATGAAGCTGTATGCCGAAAAACTATACAAGGCCGACGGCGCATACAGAAAATATGTGCTCGCATGGCATCGCGCCAACCCGGATGCGGTGAGCGTGGACGATGATCTGCAAAGCGCCTACGAGGCATATCAGCAGGATCTGGGTCAGGCATGGCAAAAACAAGTCGATACGCTTAGCCAATGGAAGTTCATAGACATGGACGCGCAAACCAATTTCTATGAACGTGAAATCGCGCCGACCTTGAAGGCCGGTAGAAAAATCGCCGTGATCATTTCCGATGCGCTACGTTACGAGGTTGCGCAGGAACTGTCCGAACGCATCGACAGGGAAAGCCGTTTCAGTACGAAGCTGAACATGCAATACAGCGTTCTGCCATCCTATACGCAACTTGGCATGGCGGCGTTGCTGCCACACGGCTCGCTCGAATTCGACAGCAAAGACCGTTTGTATGTTCTGGCTGATGGACGCAGCACCAAAGGAATCGAAGCGCGCGCCGCCATTCTTTCGGCCGTAGGCGGCAAAGCGATTAGATATGACGATTTGACAAAGCTGAAAGTCAGCGAAATCAAAGAACTATATAAATCCTGCAACGTGCTATATGTGTATCACAACCATATCGACGCCACCGGTGATACGGAGAAAACGGAATCGGAAACAGTGGACGCATGCGAGAAGACGTTCAAGGAACTGGGCGAAGTAGTCAAAAAACTTGCCAGCGGCAACGTCCATAACATGATCATCACCGCAGATCACGGATTCCTCTATCAGGACCGAGATTTGGACGGTACGGAATGGTTGAGCGAACAGCCCAAGGGCGATGCAGTATGGGTGAGAAAGCGGCGATTCTCCATCGGATCCAATCTTGCTCCGGGTCGTGCGTTCGTGACATTCAATGCCGCGCAGATAGGAATGGACGATGCTCAGAATGAAGGCATAAGCATTCAAGTGCCGAACTCCATCATGCGCTTGCGCATGCAGGGCGCCGGTGTGAAGTATGTGCATGGAGGAGCAGCATTACAGGAAATCGTCGTTCCTGTGCTGCATGTCAGTAAGGGGCGTTCCGCGGCCGACGATGTGAGGCCTGTGGAATTCACTATTCTGCAACGAACCGACAGGCTTTCCAGCAGACAGTTGACTTTGGAATTCTTCCAGAACGAGCCCGTTGGAGGAAAAATCCGCGCACGTACCGTATTGGCCGGATTGTGGGGGCGTGATGCGGCAGGCAATGATGTGCTCATCTCCAATGAGACACCGGTCGCCTTCGATCTGCTCGGTCAGGAGAAAAGCGAACGCCATGTGAAGGCTACGCTCATGCTGACCAGTGACGCGGAACGATTCAATGGAACGAATATCGAACTGCGCCTGCGTGAGAAGACAGATGGGTCAAATGTGCTGGTCATGCTTGACCAGAAGGCACGATACTTCTTCAAACAGGGCGTGGTGGCCGACGATGCCGGATTCTTCGACTGAATTGGATGAGCACAGAGGAAAGCGACCGTAAGGGGTAACGCAATGAATGAGCAGGGTATGAGCCAGAACGGTTGGATTGAAAGTCCTGAACACAACGCGGATGGGAATTCCCTGAGCGCGTTGGACGCTAAGATCACTGATATGTTCCCCGGGGTCACCGTCCGCAAGGATCTGGTGAACAAGGTCAAGGGCAATGCGCTGGTGCCCTCATATGTGCTGGAGTTCCTGCTCAGCGCATATGCCACGAACACCGACCAGGCCAGTATCGAGTCGGGTGTGGATCGAGTGCGTGCCATTCTTGCAAACAACTATGTGCATCGCGAGGAAGCCAATCTTATCCAGTCGAAGATCCGAGAGAAGGGGAGCCACAGGATTATCGACCGTGTGCAGGTGGTGCTCAATGGCAAAACCGACCTGTATGAGGCGACGTTCTCCAATCTCGGCATCAGTCAGGTCATTGTCGATCCAACCTTGTAAAGGCTTATCCGAAACTCCTAGTGACGGGCATCTGGTGCATGTGCCAGATTGGTTACGCATATTCCGGCGACCCGCGCGAAGTGCCATGCAGTTGCTACAGCTCAAGCCTGTGCAGATGTCGCGTGATGATCGCGAAAACTACATGCAGCAACGTTCGCAATTCACCGATAGCGAATGGATCGATCTGCTGATGCAGTCCATTGGGTTCAATCCCGATCTATTCTCCGATCGTGCGAAACTGCTGCATCTGGTACGCATGGTGCCGTTTGTGGAGCGAAACTACAATCTGGTCGAACTCGGGCCGAAAGGCACCGGCAAATCGCACATCTACTCGGAATTCTCACCGCACGGCATGCTCATATCCGGCGGGGAAGTGACAGTGGCCAAACTGTTCGTGAACAATTCCAACGGACGCTTGGGGCTTGTGGGCTATTGGGATACGGTGGCGTTCGACGAGTTCGCGGGCAAGGCCAAGAAGGCCGGCCGGGACTTGGTGGACATCATGAAGAACTACATGGCCAACAAGTCGTTCTCCCGTGGCGTCGAGACGTTCCAAGGCGAGGCGAGCATGGCGTTCGTAGGCAACACTTCGCATAACGTGCCGTACATGCTGAAAAACTCCGACCTGTTCGAAGAGCTGCCGAAGCAATACCATGATCCGGCGTTCCTGGACCGCATCCACTTCTACCTGCCGGGTTGGGAGTTCGAACAGATCCGTTCTGAGATGTTCACCAGCGGATTCGGATTCGTGGTCGACTATCTGGCGGAGATTCTGCACAACCTGCGCGATGCCGATTACAGCGACCGGTTCGAAAAGTATTTCGAACTGTCTTCCACACTGTCCACGCGAGATAAGGACGGCATCAAAAAGACGTTCTCCGGATTGATGAAGCTCATCTACCCGGATGGCAATGCTACTCCTGAACAGATGGAACCGTTGCTGCGTTGCGCCATCGAGGGCCGCAAGCGCGTCAAGGATCAGCTATGCCGCATCGACTCCACCATGGAGGAAGTCGAGTTCACTTACAAGCGTGTGAGCGATGGCGAAGTAGTCGCCGTGCAGACGTTGGAGGAGCTTGACTACCCGCAGTTGTATTGGCGTGGGCGTGTAGCTGAGAACTCGGAAGATGAGGGAGAGGCGGAATCGTCTGTTGCTGGTGATGCTGCGGCAATTGCGGGTAACGAGGGAGAAGCGTGTGCTCCTGAGCACGCCATCAATGCCTTGCCCGTAGCGCGGCAGCAAGAAACAGCTACGATGACTCCAGTCGAGCGTCTTGCGGCAAAGGCCGACGGAAAGCAGCGGGAACTGGTCGAAAACCAACGTGGAATCACGTATTTCGGATTATTCGGCCCCTACTTGGCTGGGGCGAAGAAAGTCGTTATAGAGGATGCATATGTGCGTAAGCCGTACCAGCTGCGTAATCTGGCCGAGTTCTTGGAGATGCTGCTCAGATGCAAAAATACCGATGAGGATGTGGCCGTTCACTTGGTGACCGGGCACAATGAGCCCGAATTCGTGGATGCGCAGTTAAACGGTTTGAACGAATTGGCATCAACGTTCTCACAGCTGGGCGTGAACCTTACCTACGAATTCAGAGACACTTTGCACGACCGTTCCATTACTTCGGATACCGGCTGGGAGATTCTTCCCGGCCGTGGGCTTGACATCTTCCAGAAATTCGTTGATGGCGACTGGCTCAATCCGCTGCTGCGCCACCAGCAGCTTCGTCGTGTCAAAGAATGCAAGGTTACATATCGGCGGATTAGCGAGAAGTGAGGTAAAAAATGAATGTTCAATGTCCAGCTTGCGGCACGTTTGTGGCAGAGACCGCGACCATGTGTCCGTATTGCGGCTTCCGCGGTGATGATCCGAACCAGCCGATATACAAGCAGGGGGAGTATCGCCCCGTGCCGGTTGTGCCGTGCGAAATCGTGGTGGATGATGGCCGGAGTTGTGAGATTCGGTTGTCTGACGAAGACAACAAGAACCTGTTCCGGCATCTGGCTGATTGGAATTGGCTTTCAACCATGCTTCCGGCTCTGGCGGAAACACTAGAAAGTATATTTGGTGGAACTGTGCATTTGGAAGCCAAGCTTCCGGAACATATCATGCACATGATCGAAGAGGGCAAACTTCATTTCGCCACGGATAAAAACGGCGAGATTCTCGCTGAAGTGTTCGATGAACGCAACAAAATCTTCAAACAAGTGCGTTTGGAGAAAGTCGTCAGGAATGATGCGTTATTACCGGCTATGCAGCATCTTGAAACGCAGGCTGCCCTTTGCTTGGTAATGGGAAAAATCGATGAAGTCGGCCGAGCTGTGCAACAGCTTGGCGAGGAACTGCAACAGGATCGTTTGGCCCGTGTCGATGCCGCGCTTGATATGTTCCAGCAAGCGTGTCGTATCGAGAGCAGCCGGGAACGTAATGAGTATGTGCGTGAGGCTTTGAACGAGGCCACGCGCGCGAAGGCTTTGCTGGTGCGCAATTTCGCGCAGCAGCAAAGGCTGATGGAGCAGGGCGGCAAAAAATCGGACGCCGCATTAAGGGCGATGCAGGATTATGTGGCGATTGTGAATGCAGTGAACGTGCAGATGCAAACGCATATGGCGTTAGAACAACAGGATGCGGCCGCGTATTGCCTTCAGGATCTTAATAAGTTCATCAAGAACTATGATCTCGATAAGCGCGATACGATGCTCAACCTTGTGGGCAGCGTGAAGAGCAAGAACAGAGGCGACAATCCGGAAAAGTTCGTTGCCGGTTCCTTACGAATAGCGGCAAACGTCGAAAACGTGGCGAAGGCACTCGACGCGGGCGAAGCGATCTCTCCAAAACTCATTACCGAGAGTGAGAGGAACGGGAATGATTCTAACGATGAGGAGAAGCAGCATGATGAAGAAGATTGAGGATGCTGAAAAAGTTGCTGATGAAATTGCAGGTGTTGGCGAAGAAAATCCTGCGTCGAAAAAACGCTCTTGCATCAAGTGCAAGATAGAACTGGCTTCCGACAACAAGCTGCCGTTCTGCTCGGCTTGCTGGGAGGAAATTACCGGTTACGTGAAAACGGCCGGAATCGCCTTGGGAACCTTGATGGTCGCTTTGATAAGAAAGTATGGCCCCAAAGTTGGCAAGGCGGCATTCATGACACTCAAGGCGATATTGAAGAAATAATCATTTACATTTCTTCTGAAATTTGTCCGTGGCACATTGCCTACGGTGTGAGGCTGTTGTTCTGTCGCGTGATAATTGAGGAGGTGGAAAAGCGATGTTGCGAGAGGAGGCATCATGGACGCTGGCAAGAAAATCCTGCTGGACTTATTCACCGGTTCGCTTCGGTTCGTGGTTCCGGTGTATCAGCGCAGATACTCATGGGGCGAAGCACAGTGCCGGCAATTGTGGGCCGACATCGTAACGGCTGGCCGGCATCCTGAGAGAACTCATTTCACCGGGTCGATCGTATGGATGCAGGAAGGTGGCATTGGGCCGGATGGTGTCAGCCGATGCCAGCTCATCGACGGCCAGCAGCGCCTTACCTCTGTGACCCTGCTGCTCATCGCACTGGCCGAATATGCCCGCGAACACCCTGAGAGCCTGCGATTCTCCGCAGACATGCTCATCGACCGTGGGTATCTTGTCGATAAGTACGCAACCGGCGAAGGCCGGTACAAGCTGACGCTTTCCGGTGATGATAGGGAAGTGCTGCGCAGCATGTGCGACCATGTGGTCGCCCCCGATCGCCCGAGTCATACCGATACGGGTTCCCGGTTGGAAGCGAACCTTGATCTGTTCCGCTCACTTGTCGCCGCAATCGATGATGCGAACGTGGTATGGAACGGTCTGCAACGCCTTGAAGTCGTGTCCGTCACCCTGGATCAGGGGCGTGATGAACCTCAGTTGGTATTCGAATCGATGAATTCCACCGGGCTTGATCTTGAGACTTCCGATCTGGTACGCAACTACATGCTCATGGGGTGCCCCATGGTCGAGCAGAACACCTTGTATGCCGATTACTGGCTGCCTATGGAGCGTACTCTCGGCAGTCTCTCATTCGACGCGTTCCTGCACGACTGGATGGTCGTCACGCTGCAGAAGCCCGTGCCCAAAGGCCGCGCCATGTATTCGGAGTTCAAACGTTTCGCAGCTAGCAGCTCCATGCCGCGCATGGAGCGCACGCGCAATCTTCTCGAGAACATGCTGGAATATGCCGGGTATTACGCCGTTATCAAAGGCGTTGCGGCTGCCGGCAGCGGCGACATGAGTGTGGATCGCCGGCTCGAATCGATCCAAGACCTGGACAGCACGGTTACGGATCCATTGGTTATGTACATGTTCGCGGCGTGGAAGCACCATCGCATAAACCGCGACGGATTGCTGCGCATGCTCGCGGATCTTGAATCGTATCTGTTTCGCAGAATGGTCTGCTCGGTGTCCAGCAACGGATTGAACAAACTTGTCCCATCCCTGATAGCCAAACTTGAATCAGCCGAACATGATTTGGCCGAAACCTTCGCCGCGCTGCTGCTCACCGAAACCGCCAAAGCCACACGCATGCCCACAGACGAACAATTCAGGCAGGCGCTGCTCGGCGAGGATCTGTACCGCCCGGCTCCGCGCTGCAAACATCTACTCGCCGGATTGGAGAACCATAACCATCCCAAGGATTCGCGATCCTTCAGCGAATACACCATCGAACACATCATGCCGCAGAACGCCATGGCGCATGCCGAATGGCGCAATATGCTCGCCGACCCCGACCGATTCCCACTGCTGGTGAACAGTCTGGGAAATCTGACATTGACCGCATACAACTCGGAACTTTCCGACGGAACGTTCGAGCAGAAGAAAAACCGCATGATTGGCGGATATGACAGCGAATACCTGTCCATCTCCGCGGAACTGCACGATGCTTCGCAATGGATGAACGGACGATCGCACAGCGAGGTGCCCGGCTTGCCGATCTCGCATTGCAGGTGTGGGCACGCCCCACAGCGGGGGAAGAGGTGATGCAGACTCTGCGCAATCGGAATGCGAACCAGGGGGAACGCGAACAGAATGCCGTTGATTTCGCTGATCTATGCAAACGGGGCATTCTTGCAGCTGGAGCCGCGCTGGAAAGCCGGTATGCCGGCATAACCGCCACGGCGACCGTAACCGAAGACCACCGCATCCGCCTGTCCAACGGCGAAATATTCGGCAGCCCATCCGGCGCATTCCGCCGCGTCAGAATGCTTGAAACCGGTGAAGATAAGCAGATCAACGGTTGGACAGTGTGGAAAGTCGCGGACGGCAGAACCTTAGACGAACTGCGGCAAGTCAGCGGTAATATCTCGTTGCGGCGCAGCTTCTGGAATGGTCTGTACGAATATGCCGCGACGCGGCCCGACTTTGTTGCTGTATACGGCGACCCATCCGGCCGCAAGACGAACAGCGACACGTGGACCAGCTTCGGAGTAGGTTCGGGTTTCTGCCACCCGGATGGGGCGTTGAACATTCGAGACGGCTATATTACGGTGGACCTGTATTTCACCGACACGTTCCAGTACGCGAAACTCTACGCCATGAGGGATTCCGTTGAACGGATGCTGTCTGATTTTGGCGCGGTGACCTGGGATGAGCCGGATGCCGACAAGAAGAACCGACACCTTTGGGTGCAGCACGATGTGGATTTCTCCGGCGACATGACGGACGCCTACCAGTGGATGACGGACGGGCTGCTCGCCATGCGCAGCGTATACGATCTGCTGGTCTGATTACTTGATCTGCAACGTGTTCAGCACTGTATAGAATGAGCATGACCGTTCGAAAAAGAGACCGCCATGAAATACGGAATGAGAAAACCCAGCTGGAAGAAGAGCCTGTCCGCGCGCACGAAGGGACGCGCCATCCGTGCGGTCAAGCGGGCGCTGATCCCCGGCTACGGCAAGAAGGGCATGGGGTGGCTGCATCCCAAGCGCAAGCTGTACAACGCCATCTACAAGAAGACCACGTTCAGCCTGTTCGACCTGTTTAAGTAGTCGGTAATCGGGTAATCGCTAGAACAGATCATCATGCGACCCGGTCCGTGTGAGCACGAGTTGCAGTTCCTGCTTTTCCACGCGATAAATCACAAGCCAGTCACCCTCGATATGGATTTCGCGATATCCTTTCCAATTTTCAGTCAGCGGATGGTCGCGGTATTTTGTGCTGAGTAGTTGCTTGTTCTGAGCCATGAGTGTGTCAATGGCTTGTTTAAGCTTATCGGGACTATAGTGTTTTTTTGAGCAGAACCTTGAAATCCTTCTTGAACTGTGTTGTACGAAAGACCGATTTAAGCATCCAGCAGATCCTTCATCAACGCATCCGTGCTGGTGAAGGATTCTCCGTCATGGGTTTCCGTCTGGCGGCGTGCCTCAATGCTGGACGGATTGTCCCTGGTGATCTTGAAAGGCATGCCGTTTTCACGGATTGACTGGCGCAGAAAGATGTTGATCGCCGTTGACAGATCCATGCCCATGTCGGCATACAGTTCCCTTGCCTCTCGTTTGATCGCTGGATCAGTGCGGAAACTAATCGTCGCAGTGTCGCTCATGGTTGCTCCTAATCATATGCAGGTAACAGCTACAAGCAATTGTAGTGCGAATGTCATGCTGTTGTCTATACACTAGATCATGCCATACGGGAGCACATTCCGTATAGCGGAATCTTCTACGTTCGTAATATCGCATTTATACTTCGGGAAAGGGTGATCAACGTTTTGGAATCCATGCCGGCAAGCGTTGCGGTCATTCCTGCAATGTGAATTGGAAGGGACCGTCGGCGATGGAACCGATGCGCATGCGGGCGCCGAACCGTCCTTCACGCACAGGAACATTACCTGAGCGCAACGCTTCATTGAAACGAATCCATATCAGATTCGCATGCTCATCATAGGCATCATGAGATACCAGCTGCGGCCTGCCGACCGCGGAACGCCGCAACGTGGTGAGCGGCTGTGGAATCGACAGAATCTCGCCGTGCATCTCCTGAACAGACAGCGACAGTCTGCCCTGCGGACCATCGAAACAGCGTAACGTGAGCACACGATGCGCCATCCGTGCAAGCGTTCCCTCATCATCATCAGGTTCCACTTCAATGGTCAGCACCAATCCGGGCCCGATCTGTGCCATGTCGAATGTCGGATCCGGTGTGCCTAACTCGTTCAATACGATGGCGCTCGCTTCGGTCACGCGTTGCGGGGAAACTTTCATAACGACCAAGTGTACGGCAGCGGATCGGACGACCGTCGCATGGAAAAAACGGCTGGACACCGGTAGATTGGGGTGTTATCTACCGGTGTCCAGCGTTTTTTCACGAGTCGGATGGCGTCAGCTCTTTGCGTCGAACTTCTGCGCTTCCGGCACGGAGCCCAGCGATTCCTCGTTGTTGTTCCATTCGGTGGACCAGCCGTCCACGAACGCGCTTTGCACCTTGTCCCACTTGCCGGTGCCCTGTGTGTATTCGACCAGCGCGGAGGCGATGTCGTCCTGCCACTGCTGATCCGGAATGGTGAAGCTACGCACTTCGGTCTTGCCGTCATTGCTGTAGGCTCGGGCAGCCTCGGTCAGAGGATTGTCCGGCTGGTAGTCATCGGTGAACGTGGTGAATGGCACGGAGAATCCCATGTCCTTGGACAGGATCTTCTTGGCTTCGTTGTCGGTGATCATCCACTTGATGAAGTCGAGCGTGGCCTTCTTGTCCTTTTCGGAGGCGTTCTTGTTCACCGCCCAGCTCGCGTCATACACTCCTACGGGGCCGCAATCCTCCTCGCCCTTGATGCCCATGTAGTAGGGGAGCATGCCCAGGTCCTCATCGGCCACGTCATTGCCCTTGATCTGCGAATACGCCCACACGCCGTTCGGGTAGAACGCCACCTGGCCGAGCGCGAATTCGGAGGTCACGTCATCGTAGGTCTTGGAGCTCACCATGCTTGCCTCGGTTGGGCTGGTCTTGAGCTGCAGGTCGAACATGTCCTTGTAGTTCTTGAGATACGTGCCCTTGATGGTCTTCGAGAACGTGGTGTTCGCGTCCCGATACTCGTAGTAGAGCGGCAGACGCGTCATATGCGCAGCGAATCGGTACGTGTCGGAGGTATCCAAGCCCGGGGTGGCGAACGCGCCGTCGACGCCGAGGTCGTCCTTGTGCTGCTCGATGGATTCTGCCACCTGCTTCAAGGTCTTGTAGTCCTTGATGTCATCGGCGGACTTGATCACCGCATAACTTTTGGCGCAATAATCCTTGATGATCTTCTTGTTGTAGATGATGCCGTACCATTCGGCGGCGTACGGCAGGGTGTACGAATTGCCGTCGATGGTGTACGAGTAAGCCTTGCCGGTATCGTTGAGCAGTTTGAACACGTCGGTGTCCTGCAGCGGTTCGACGTACTTCTGGTACTTGGCGAACTGGTCGAAGCCGGCGACGTTGAACATGGTTGGTGCGTTGTCCTTGGCCAATTCGGATTTCATGGTGGCGTCATACGTGCCGGCGGCTCCGGTCTGGATGTCCACCTGCACGCCGGTCTTCTTGGTGTACATGCTGGCCAGTTCCTTGTACTGGTCCACGACCTCGGCCTTGTTGTTCATGAAATACACGTGGCCCTTGCTGGAATCGGCGCTGCTGCCGCCGCAGGCCGCCAGCGATGTTCCCATGGCGAGCGTCGCCGCGATGGCGACGATTCGTGTGATGTTGCGGTTCATGATGTGCTCCTTTGCTTGGTTGTTGAATGCGAATTGCGGTTGATGGGGTCCGGTCAGCCGAGCGCGATCCACGCGGTGGTGTCCTGCGGCAGACGGCCGTTGTCGGTGAGGGGTCCGGAGACGAGCAGGATATCGCCTGCCGGCAGTTCGGCCGGTTCCGCACCGAAGTTGGTGACGCTGGCCCAGCCGTTGGCCCTACGGAAAGCGATGGTGCCGCCGGTGTGCCCCTCGGCGCCGTCCGGCTTGCCGGAGGACCGGTCGCAGTCGAGCCAGGTCAGGGTCGTGTCGGCCGTCATCCATTCGTGACGCAGTCCGAGCGCCTTGCGGTATAGGTTGAGCATGGAGCCGGAGTCCGTGTCCTCCCTGTCTACGGCGTAGTCGGCGAACCATTGCGGTTGCGGAAGATGCGGCTTCTCGCACGGATCGCCCGCCTGGCTCGCGTCCACGCCGGCGCTTCATGCTTGGTGGCGGGGGAGAAGCCGAAGGTCGGCGTCCCGGCCTTCCAAGGCAGCGGGACGCGGCAGCCGTCGCGGCCCTTTTCGATCTGGTCTCGGACGCGGTTGAACGCGGTCGGATCCTCCAACTCGTCCCACGGGATGTCGGCGACCTCTGGCAGGCCGAGCTCCTCACCCTGGTAGATATAAGCGGAACCTGGTAGCGCGAGCTCCATCAGGATGGCCGCACGCGCACGCTTCGTGCCGAGCTCGCGATCCTCATGGTAAGAGGTACCGTTGCGCAGCAGCCAATCCTTGGCAAGTTGGTGGTGGGCTGCAGCCGGCACCTGCGGCAGCCCATAGCGGCTGACGTGGCGGGGGATGTCGTGGTTGCTCATTACCCATGTGGAGGTGGAGCCGGAGCGTTCCGCAGCGGCGATGCCTTCTTCGATGGCGAGGTGCATGTCGTTGCGAATCCAGTCTTTCTTGGCGAATTCGAAGTTGAACACTTGGCCGAGTTCTTCGGGCGAGGCATACCGGTATTGATGCTCCGGAGGTACCCAGGCTTCGGCGACGGCGAATGCCGGCGGATCATACTCGTTGAACACCTTGCGCCATTCGCGATAGATGTCGTGCACTTCGTTCCTGTCATACAGCGGATGCGTGCCGTCGGCGCAATGCATCTCGCCTCCGATGATTTTGAAATCATCGAGATCGTCACGGTCGAGATCCTTAGCCAGGCCGTGCGCCACATCCACGCGGAAGCCGTCCGCTCCATGGTCGAGCCAGAAGTGCAAGGTCTTGATGAAATCGGCGCGCACGTCCGGATTCTTCCAATTCCAATCGGGCTGTTCGACGGTAAACATGTGCAGATACCATTGTCCGTCGGGCACTCGAGTCCAAGCGGATCCACCGAAGCTGGCAATCCAGTTGGTGGGTGGCTCGTCGCCGTTCGGTCCTTTGCCGTCACGGAAAATATAACGGTCTCGCTCCGGTGAGCCGGGGCCTGCGGCAAGCGCGGCCTTGAACCATTCATGCTGGTTGGACGAGTGGTTCGGTACGATGTCGACGACTATTTTGATGCCTGCCGCATGTGCGGTTTTGGTGAGATGGTCGAAGTCGTCCATGGTGCCGAGTTTCGGGTCGACGTTGCGGTAGTCGTCCACATCGTATCCGCCGTCTGCCAGTTGAGACGGATAGAACGGCTGAGCCAGATGCGTCCACGCCGAGTCTTTTTAGATATGGGATTTGTTGTGCGACTCCTGCGATGTCTCCGAGGCCCGACCCGGTTGTGTCTTTGAACGAACGCGGGTAGACCTGATAGACAACCGCCTGCTTCCACCAGAGTGATGGATCGTCAGCGATGTGCCGCTCGTTGGCTTCGTTGCTCATTGGGTTGCCTTCCTTCATTGGATGCATTGTGATTTTGTTATAGCTTTTTTATGGAAGCGTTTTCACTAGTTCATTCTGTTGAGAACGCTCTGTTTTGACGATTGGAATCACTTCGTTCTCGTCTTCGTATTGCTTAAAATGATAGCGCTTTCATTCTGTGAATGCAATAATTGTTTTGTTATGGCGTGTCTGCTTGTGAAATCAACGATTCTGCTAATATGAAAGCGCTGGATAAACAATGGGAAACTGGAGTGGATATGACACGAGCCACCATCGCCGAAGTAGCGGAACTGTCGGGAGTATCTCAGGCGACGGTTTCGCGGGCATTGCGAGGTGCTGGCAAGGTCGCTCCGAAAACGCGTGCCAAAGTTGAGGCAGCTGCGGACCGGTTGGGCTTTACCTTATCTAAAAGCGCATCGTCTTTGGCGTCCGGGAAAACCATGCGGGTTGTCCTGCTGTTTTCCGGCAAACTCAACGAATGGTTCAACGCCAACGTGTTGCAGGGCGTGTGCGAAGTGTTGGAACCGGAAGCTACGACGTGTCGCCCACATTTGTCACAGGCAGACAGGAGACGGAGCGTTACTTCGCAAAATTGCCTAAAAATCGCAATGCTGACGCGATCATCATTCGTCGTTCCAACTCGACGAATCCGCACGTGAGAAACTGCGTGTCACCGATATGCCGACGGTCGGTGTGAACATTCCAGCCGAATCGTTCTGCGACGCAGCCATCGGTGTTGACAACTACGATGGCATGTCCAAGGCGGTGCGTCTGCTCAAATCGCTTGGACACCAGCGCATCGCTTTCGTCGTTGATTACATTCCCGACGACATGGTCTACAGCACCAGCCAGCGTATGGAAGCGTTCTTGGAAGCGGCTGAACAAAACGGTTACGACGATGAGTATGCCTACGTCATAACCGCGGACGAGCATGATGCGCCATTGTCGAAAGCGGACCTTGCTGCGCAACTGGTGGCGAAATTACTGTCATTGCCACACATGCCAACCGCCATCTGTGCCGAAACCGATCAAGTGGCAATCGCAGTCATCAAGGAACTCGGCAAGCAACAATTGCATGTTCCTGAAGATATCTCCGTCATAGGGTTCGATGATGCCGACATCGCACAGGCGGCGAATCTGACCACCGTTCGACAGAATCCGCTGGAAATGGGACGCAACGCCGCCCGTAAGACGTTGTCCCTTCTGCGTGGACAGACGCCAGACGCATCCTATGAATCGCAGGAGGCCACGCTGATGTTGCGTGACACCACCAGACGCGTGGCGACCGACCGTTCGTGACGGTTCTTCCGTATTCTCCGAACGGAATGAACGCAATATGGAAGGATATGGGCCCATGTAGCCTATGTGCCCTATGATGCGTTGAAGGAAACCGGTCTTCGGAAAACCGAGACGGTGGTCGAACCATACGAAGACATCGAAAGACATTCGGCAGGGCATGGGCAAAATCAACGAAAACAGCGCAAAGTCAACGAAAACGAAGAATGTGACGCCCGCGGTCACGCCATGGGGCAAGAACCGTGTGAAGAACACCGAAACAGGCAAGCACGTACTCATCATGCCGGGCATCGGCTACACCGTGGACAGGCCGCTGCTGTACTGGTCGGCGCAGGCGCTTGCGGCCAACGGCTGGTTCGTGGACCGTCTCGACCTGAAACTGACGGAAAGCGTCGAGTTTCCGGAAATGATCGCCTGCATGGAACGCGTGGTCGACGAATGGCGCAAGGCGGCGCTCGAACATGCTGCCGAATCGGGTGAGGAGCCGCAGTTGCTGGTCGTCACCAAATCGCTCTCCACACTCTCATATCCGCATTCCGCAAAGCTAGGATTGCGCGTGGTGCTGCTCACTCCGGTATTGAATCCGCCGCCATTCGACAAGCACAAGTCGGTCATTCCCGCGCCGCTGCCGGGTGCGGTCGGCAGTCCGATGCCGTTGATCTGCGCCGGCGACGCCGATCCATACTACGATGACGCCAAAGCGCATCTGCTCACCGACCATGTGCACACGTACGCTGGTGCCGACCATTCCATCGAAGTGCCGGACGATTGGCAGACATCGCTCGACTATCTGAAACAGGTCACGCAGGCCATCGTCGACTACGCCGGCTGAAAAGAACGAGACGGAATATGCGCATCGTATTGCAGAAGGTCAGCGAAGGAATCGTCGACGTGGTCGACGAGGTGAGTGGGGAAGTCGATGCCACGTTCGAACCGCAGCGTATCGGCGTCGGCTATGTGCTGCTTGTCGGAGTGGAAGACACGGACGGAGCGAAACAAATCGACTGGCTCGCCCGCAAAATCGCCAACCTGCGCGTCTTCGAAGACGAGAACGGCAAAATGAACCGTTCCATCCACGACGCGGACGGCAGCGTGCTGTCCATCTCCCAATTCACGCTATACGCGGACGTGCGCAAAGGCAACCGTCCAAGCTTCGTGAAAGCCGGAGCGCCCGCGCACGCCGAACAGATATGGAACGGATTCAACGACGCCCTGCGCGCGCAAGGACTCGAAGTAAAAGAAGGACGATTCGGCTCCCACATGCGCGTGCGGCTCGCCAACGACGGTCCGGTCACCATCATCCTTGACACCGACGAACTCGGCGTCTGACCCAAAACCCAACGTGAAACCCTATATCCGACGATTGCCATAGGGTAAAACGCATGGGAATATGGAACGACCGCAAACTGATCGTCAACTGCCTGTCGTTGACCGAATCCGAACGTGCGCAGTTCACACGCGCCGCAAAAGGCATGCCGCAGGAATTCGTCGGCGACCCGGCACAACGAGGCTCCATGAACTGGACCGCCGAAATACCGGACGAACTCAAAGCGTATGCAACCGCGGTCATCGGCAACATCACGCCCGAAACATGCGCGCAATGCCCCAGACTCGAATGGCTGCAGACCTGGAGCGCCGGCGTCGACAAATACCAGCGGCCTGGCGTGCTCCACCCCGGCTCCATGCTCACCAACGCCACCGGCGCCTACGGACAAAGCGTGTCCGAACACATGTTCGCCATGATGTGGTCCATCATGAAAAACCTGCACATCTACGCCGTCGGCAACCCGAACGCCGCATGGCAGGACGCCGGCCGCGTCATCAGCCCGACGGCAAAACCGCGCTCATCATCGGCACCGGCGACATCGGATCGCATTTCGCACGCCTATGCAAGAGCGTCGGCATGTCGACCATCGGCATCCGCCGCAACCCCACCGTCGAAGCGCCGGGCATCGACCACATGGTCGGATTCGAATCGCTCGACGACGTGCTGCAATACGCCGACGTGATCGCCATGTGCGTGCCATCCACGCCATCCACACACCACCTGCTTAACGCGGAACGCATCGCAAAACTCAAAACCGACGCCATCGTCATCAACGCGGGCCGCGGTGACGCCATAGACACGCAGCGCTCGCCGACGCGCTCGCCAACGGCATGATCCGCGGCGCTGGCCTCGACGTGACCGAACCGGAGCCGCTGCCGGCGGCATCGCCATTATGGAGCGAGCCGAAATGCTGATCACCCCGCATGTGGCGGGCGGCAACCACTTGGAGTCCACCGAACGGCGCATCATCGCCATCGCATTGGGCAACGTGCGCTGCTACGCCAACGGACAATCGCTCGACAACCGCATGCCTCTCAAGGGCTGACGTTCATTAAAAGTGGGTATCCGCTCCTTCGGTCGTCGCTGAATGGTCCGAATCGGACGGCCTCCGAGATGAACTCTGAAACGAACCACATGAGGAGGTCTATCTGGTCTGAAGGCACATGCACCGCGCCCGGAATACGTCACAAAAACGGGCAAACCCGTATGATGGCAGCCATGGGGAGAAAGGCGGGAGATATGACATTGGACAAATGGCAGCGGATGACCGAGTGGTTCATGACCGCATTGGCGTTGGTGTTCCTGTTCGCGTATTCGTGGGAAGTGCTGGCGAGAACGCATATCGTATTGTGCGAAACGGTGATCAACATCATCTGGATGGCGTTCATCGTCGACTACGTCGTTTCGATCCTGCTGGCGAAGGACAAGAAAGCCTGGTTCAAAGAGAATCTGCTGATGCTGGTGTCCATCGCCTTGCCCATCTTCAGACCATTGAGGCTGCTGCGATTGGTGGCGGTGCTCAACGTGCTCAACCGTACCGGTGGCATGGCGGTGCGTGGACGTATCACACTGTACACATGCTGCAGCGTGACACTGCTGATGTATATCGGCGCCCTTGCCGAATTGGATGTGGAACGTGGGGTTCCAGGCGCTTCCATCACCGATTTCGGCGAGGCGATATGGTGGTTGTTCGTGACCGTCACCACAGTCGGCTATGGCGATTTGTCTCCGGTGACATGGCAGGGAAGAAGCATCGCCATCGGGCTGATGATAACCGGCGTGGCCCTGATCGGCATCGTCACCGCGACACTGGCCTCATGGATAGTCGATCGTGTCCGTGACGAAACCGACAAGCGCGCGGACGAGGCGGAATCGGAAACGGAACAGTTGCGCCACAATGTGCGGGAACTGACGGACACCGTCAACCAGCTGCGTGACGACATCGCGCGGCTGCGCAGACCATAGCGGTTCTCATGACTGCACTGCGGAAAATGCGGAAAGAGGCTGAGGCATAGGAAAAGCGCCGGATGAATAACCCGGCGCTTTTCCTATGCCTCACCGTCATACGTCTTACAACCGGAAAGGCGGAGACGCTGTATTGGATTTATTCGCAGGCGACTCCGTCATGGTCGCGGTCCAGTTGTGAACGGTAGCCCGGCTGGCCTGGTAGATAGGCGCGGCGCCAGCGGCTCGTGCCGCGGTGCAGTTCTGGTAGTAGACGTCCTGCTGTGGCGCTGGTTGGGGCGCGGGAGCCGGAGCCGGAGCGGGTTCGGGCGCAGGTGCCTGTGTCGTTTGTTGAGTCTGCTGGGCCTGCTCAGCTGACTGTTCGGTTTGCGTCTGTTCGGTCTGCTCGGACTCGGTGGTCTTCTCGGCTGTGGAATCCTTGACCCCCGTGTAGTCGGGCACGGTTTGCGTCGGGCAGGAGGACAGCACCTTGGCCATGGCTTCCTTTTCGGCCTGCGTGACCCACAGTGAGTACTTGTGCTTCACGCCGATCTGACGCGCCACGTATTCGCAACGGAACCCCTTGTTGGACGGCAGCCACGTGGCCGCATCGCCATCGGACTTCTTCTGGTTGGCACGCCCCTGCACGGCCAGCAGATTGTACGGATCGTTCGCCAATGCGGTGCGGCGCTCCTCGCTGAGCTTCTGCGCGCCCTTCTGCCACGCATCGCTCAACGCCACCACATGGTCGATCTGCACCGCGGTGGAAGTCTTCTTGCCCTTCTTGAACTTGATGTCCTTGCCAGTGTATGGATCATGCAGTTTTCCGGACTTCACCACGCAATTGTGCGTACGCCACTTGTGCCTCACGCCGGTCAGATCGCGGTTGAGGATATCATTGCGGGTGTCGCAGCCGTTGTGGTCCACGTCGGCCCACGCCTTGCCGAATTGAGTGCGCTTGTACCCGGTTTTCGGCGCGCGGCCCTTGACCTCCAACGAATCCAACACCTCCGTGGCGGACGTGCCGGCCCCGGTGCCATCCGTCGGCTCGTCCGCATACGCCGAACCGACCGGCAGTCCGATGGCCAGACTCGCAGCCAGCAATCCGGACAAAACAACCATCATCGAACCATGACGACGCATGATACGCTCCTCACCCTAAAACCCCTCAAGTAGTACAAGAATATCCCCGGAACGAATTCGAATCGCTTATTTACGGCAGATTTTTTCGGCATGCCGAAACCAGTATTTCGCATCCGTCAAGACGTATGGCAAGAATCGGCCGTATGACCAACAGCATCACAGCAATCAAACCGGAACGTCTCGCACAATACGCCAAAGACTTCAACGCCGACCGGGCCAATCTTGTGGCCGCCAACGCCGCGGTGTCCTCGGGCGTGCTCGAAGCCGCCACCGACTACAAAGGCCAGCGCGCGCTGCCACGCGACTTCTCCATCGAACTGAAACAGGGGTCCATCACCAACCAGCGCCGATCCGGCCGCTGCTGGATGTTCGCATCCCTCAACACCCTGCGTTACGAGCTCATGCACCAGTGGGGACTCGACGATTTCGAATTCTCCGAAACCTACCTGTTCTTCTGGGATGCGATGGAAAATCCAACACGTATCTCGAAAACGTGTTCGCCACGCTCGACGAGCCGACCGACAGCCGCCTGTTCCAGGAGATCAACTACGGGCCGGCCGATGACGGCGGTTGGTGGCAGATGTTCGCCGCCCTTGTAGACAAGTATGGTCTCGTGCCGAAGAGCGCCTACCCGGAATCCGCCAATTCCAAGGACTCCGACGCGTTCAAACAATACCTCAACAGCAGGCTGCGCCAGTTCGCCGCCGACCTGCGCGAACGTTACGCAGCCGGCGCCACGGTCGATGAACTGCGCGCGGTCAAGGACGACGACATGTCCACCGTGTACCGCATGTGCGCCATCTCGTTGGGCGAGCCGCCGGAGAAGTTCGACTTCCTGGCCCGTGTGAGCGACGATGACAAGAAGGACGATAAGAAAAGCGGCGAAGACGAGGCCGACAAGCGAAAACCGGCAAGGACGAGCGCAGACAGATCCGCGAAACCGGCATCACGCCGATGGAATTCTACAAGAAGTACGTGCCGGTGGACGTCGACGATCTGGTGACGTTGTGCAACGTGCCGATGGCGTCCCGTCCGTTCAACAAGCGTTACCGCATCCGCTACACCGCCAATGTGGCCGAAGCGGGGGATATGGAATTCGTCAACGTGCCGCTCGACGTGTTCAAAAAGGCCGCGGTCGACCAGATTAGCGCCGGACACCCGATCTGGTTCGCCTGCGACTGCACCCAGTTCTCGCTGCGTGCGGCCGGCTATTTCGACTGCGACAGCGTGCGCGTGGACCAGCTGTTCGGCACCGATTTCGACTTCGACAAGCGCACGGCCTCGAATACGGCGACAGTCCAAGCAACCATGCCATGACCCTCACCGGCGTGAACCTTGACGAGCAAGGCAAGCCGAACCGCTGGAAAGTGGAGAACAGCTGGGGCAAAGACAACGGCGAAGACGGCTACTACGTGGCCTCCGACAAGTGGTTCGACCGCTATGTGACCGAAATCATCATCCGCAAGGAATACCTCGACGACGCCACCCGAGCGCTGCTCGAAACCGAGCCGGTGGAACTCGACCCATGGCAGCCGCTGACCAAACGCTGCCGCTGACGCAACACGGGCGATAACATGCCGCGGTCCGGATCGGGCCGCGGCTTTTGCTGTTCCATCGCGCTGGTATGGTTGCATGAGAACAAACGTACGAACGATGGGGGTTCAGGTGGCGGACACTCTGGCATGGCTTTCCGACGAGCTGCGCAGCGAATGCAGCCAGCCGGTACTGCAGCGCGCCCGCGGCATCGCCAACCAATGGCGTTCCAAAATGGAGGACCTGCATTGCCTGAACGACACCGCATCCAACCGCATCACCCTGTATGCCACCATACGGGGCACCACCTCACCCTCCAGCCGTTACGAAGTGCAAGCCACGCTTGATTTCGCCGACGAGCTGTTTCTGGCACGCTACTGCTCCTGCCCGGCATTCAGCGGTTCGCAGCGCGGCTACGGTTCCTACCGGACCTTCGACTACCACAACAGTCCGAAATACCGCAGCTTCGACGATGACGACGACTACGATTACGTCGACGACTACGACGATTTCGGCTCCGGCAGCACGTACGGCCACGTCAACGATGATGACGACTCGGCTTCCTCCACCAGCCGCCGGTACACCGGCATGTGCAAGCACGTAGCCGCCATGCTGCTGCTGTTCCTGCAACAGCCGGAACGATTCCGGGGATTCCACGCCGCAGCCGCAACACCCCGGGCCCTCGCCGACTACATGCGCTCCCTCGATGCGAAAAGCAACAACGCCGGCGAGAACGCCCAACTCGACGTGCTGAAACGAATCATCAACGCGAAAAGCCGATTGATCGAGGAACAACGTGGCGCCTCCGGACAGGGAGCCGCCAAACCGAAACGCAAATCAAGCGCGCCGGTCGACGTCAAACCGGGAAGCGTGTACCTCGAGCCCACGCTGATCAACGGCCATGACTCCCTGCGCCTGTCCCTGCGCATCGGATGCGGCGACGCCGACTATGCGCTCAAAAACATCTCAAGATTCGTGGCCGACATGCGGACGGGAACATACGAGTCATATGGCAAAAAACTCGCGTTCACCCACACTCCGGACATGCTCGACCCCTTCTCGCTGAAGCTATACCGCTTCCTGCAGCAGGTGATTGCATCCAGAACGGCGGCCCAACTGCAAAACGGATACTATTACGGCGAAGCGGTACGCATCGACCGTGAACTCGTCCTCACCGATTGGGAGGCATGCGACCTGCTCGACCTGTTCCACGCCGTGACACAGGACGAATACAAGGAACACGAGTCGAAGGCCCGCGGTTTCCTGCGCACGTCGGACGGTGACGCTGAGACGATTGCTTATCGAAGATTCCAACGCACCAAGAAATCCGGGCCAAGCCGCATCCACATGGCCAACGAAGGAGGCGAACCGTTCGGCCTTGACATTGTCGAAGGCGACCCCACCTTCACGTTCAAGGCGTCCTACGTGCATGAGGCACCGCGTCGGGCGTGCGCATCACATCGAACCAAAGCATCTCCGATGTCATCAACGGACGCAACGGCTTCTACATTTTCAGCCGCGAACGTCCCGACGATTCCACGGAGACGGACAGGATAGCATCGACGGCTCTTCCGCTGCACCGATAAACTGCGCCCGGCATTACAGGTGCTGCCTGACCTGTGTTCCGACGATCCGGACGGCGTGTTCATCGCCGAAAACGACTGGCCCATGTTCGCCCGAACCATCGTGCCGAAACTCACCGAAGCGGGCATCGGATTCGACATTCCGCAGGAAGTGACCGAAGCGGTGGGAACCGAATGCCGGATCGAATTCTATCTGGACCGCGATTTGTACGGCATCACCTGCGAAGCGGTGGCGAAATACGGCGACTTCACCTTCCAACTGGTGCCCACCGCCAAAGAACTGCGCGGCGTGATCAACCCCGATTCACGTTCGAAGGCCTCGCTGGTCAAACGCGACCTGTCACGGGAATCGTTCGCCGTGCAGGTGGTACGCCAGCTGTGCCCTACATGGAGCTCCATCGACGTGGCACGCGTCAAAGAAGAGGACGAGCAGGCTATCCTGCTCATGCTCACCGACGGCGTGCAGATCCTCAAATCGGTGGGCCAGGTCTTCTCCACGGCGGCATTCGATGGCATGATGCAGCCCAACCCGCCATCGGTGAAGGTCGGCTTGTCCATCGACTCGAACCTCGTTGAAATCTCACCGATCGCGACGAGGTGCCGATGAACGAAGTCGGCGCGCTGCTTGACTCCTACCGCAGAAAACGCCGCTACCATCGGCTCAAAAACGGCACGTTCGTGGATTTGAAGGAAGCCGACCTGCATGAGCTCGACCAAGTGTCCACGGACCTCGACCTGAGTGAAAAACAGCTCGACTCCGGCATCATCAAAATCCCCGGATACCAAGCGTTCCTGCTGGACGCGCAGGTCGATGACGAGGACAAGAGCGCCTCGTTCGTGGACTATGTCAACGATGTGAAGATCGTCGATCCGAAACGTTATGAGGTGCCCGAACGGCTCAAAACCGTGCTCCGCCCATACCAGGTGGAGGGCTTCCAATGGCTGTCCACCCTGTGGGACAAGGCTTCGGCGGCATCCTCGCCGACGAGATGGGCCTCGGCAAATCCGTGCAGCTGCTCTCGCTCATCGAAGCGCGCAAAGGAAACGGTCCGTCACTCATCGTCTGCCCGGCATCGCTCGTCTACAACTGGGCCGCGGAATGCGAGAAATTCGCGGGCGATCTGACGGTGGAGGTCATCGCCGGTACGAAAGCGCAGCGACGCAAGGCCATCGCGACGGTTGCCGCGCAATCGCAGGAGAACGACGGTGCTACGACGAATGGCACCACGACGTACGACGGCACCGACGTGGTGATCACCTCCTACGATCTGCTGCGTCGCGACGTGGACGATTACGCAGCCTGCCATTTCGCGCTGATGGCGCTCGACGAGGCGCAATACATCAAAAACCACGCCACAAAGGTAGCCAAATCGGTCAAACAGGTCACGGCCGACCATCGCTTCGCTCTGACCGGCACGCCAATCGAAAACCGGTTGAGCGAACTGTGGAGCATTTTCGACTTCCTCATGCCCGGACTGCTCGGCACCTATACGAAATTCCGCGAAAAATACGAGCAGCCGATCATGCTCCCGGTCCGGAACATTCCGTCATGGCCGACAAACTGCAGGCATTGGTGGGACTGTTCATCAAACGCCGTCTGAAAAAAGACGTGCTCACCGACCTGCCCGACAAATTCGAGAACGTGCTCACCGTCAAACTGGAAGGAGAGCAGCGCAAACTGTACGCCGCACACGAACAGCGGCTACGCGCCACGCTCACCAAGGCGTCGGACGCCGACTTCAACACCAAGAAGATCCGCATCCTCGCCGAATTCACCTTGCTGCGCGAAATCTGCTGCGATCCAAGACTCGTATACGCCGACGCGAAGAACGCCTCCGCCAAACTCGACGCCATCGCCGAACTCGTGGCCACATGCATGGGCGAAGGCAAAAAGGTCCTCGTGTTCTCGCAATTCACCTCGTTCCTCGAACTCATCGGCGCCAGACTCGCCGAACAAGGCGTGGAATACTACACCATCACCGGCGAGACGCCGAAGAAACGCCGTGTGGAACTGGTCGACGAATTCAACGGCAACGACGTGCCCGTATTCCTCATCTCGCTCAAAGCCGGCAACACGGGCTGAACCTGTGGCGCGTCCGTGGT
>ENA-OQBJ01000366-OQBJ01000366.1-human-gut-metagenome-genome-assembly--contig:-NODE-366-length-24176-cov-2.729136_pt1 | contig 24176 bp, 23 predicted proteins | sample MGYA00242743_ERZ504545 | MGnify/ENA primary metagenome ERZ504545 (study PRJEB26092, sample SAMD00036252) | human gut metagenome | host: Homo sapiens | study: EMG produced TPA metagenomics assembly of...
TAAAAAAGGAAATTAAAGGGGAATATAAATGACAAGAGCAGAGTGGTTGGACTATTTTGAGACGGTAAACGGACGTAAGCCGAGTGTTCAGGAAATGGCGGATGCTTTGAAAGCTGGAGAGTTTGTTAATGAAGCACCAGCTAAAGCTGAAGATACAGCTACTACTGAACCTATTAAGGTTGAGGCAGAAATCGTCGAGACAAGCACTAGTCCTCTACCAACAGAAACGGCACCAGCGGTAACAACAACAGCACCTTCTATGGTTGCTTTTCCAGAAGGACAAGCAGCTATGGCAAATTTGGCTCCTAAAAAACCAATGGATCCCAAAAAGAAAAAACGCATCCTAGTCTCAGTTTTGTCAGCGGTAGTCCTCGTCTTCTTATGTATCGGTGGCTTTATGACTTACCGTTATGTGACAGGTAATATTGATGGCAAATGGTACAGTAGTTCTCTAGGTAGAGAGTATAGTTCAAGCATGTCTGAAAGTTTGACAGACTTGGATAGTAAGGAGCTTGAAAAGTACTTTACAGATACTGCTGTAACCATGAAAGTAAAAGGTAGCAATGCGAAGGTGACTGCTAGCTATACTTTTGATAAGAAAACTTATATCAAGGACTATCGTGAGAGGGTTCAGAAGTCCTTCTCAGCCTTTGGAGATTTATTTAAAGCCTTTTATGGAGATTCCTTTGAAAACTATTACAGTGAGGAAACCATAGAAAAAGAACTTGATGAAGCTCTTGAAAAAGCTGCGAAAGACAGTGGTCAAAAGTATGATTCGAAGACAGGCGAAACAACGACAACCCTTTTCAAAGGGAAGGTTAGCCGTTTGGGACATAAGATGACTGTTACTTCTGTCAACAAAGACGTTGATATTGATGGTCTCAATGTGAAAAAAGGCCAAGAGCTAAAAGTGACTAAAAAAGATAAGAAAGTAACGCTTAGTGGTGATGGCAAATCAAAAGATATTACTTTCTCAACTAAGAATGACACCAAAGATAAATTTTAAGATGACATCTGGAATAGCTATTCCGGATTTTTCATGTCTTTGAGAGGAGAAAATAGGGTGATATCCGAATGATTTTCTCACAAGTCACAATACGTGTAGAAATATTCTGACAATTATGCTACAATAGAGCCACAGACTATCTAAAAAGAGGATTTACCATGACACTTGTATACCAATCAACACGTGACGAAAATAATAAAGTAACAGCTAGTCAAGCTATTCTTCAAGGTTTGGCAACAGATGGTGGCTTGTTCACACCGTTGTCAACGCCTGAGGTTGCTTTGGACTTTGATCAATTGAAAGACGCTTCTTATCAAGAAGTTGCTAAATTGGTCTTGTCAGCTTTCTTGGATGATTTTACTGAAGAGGAATTGGATTACTGTATCACAAATGCTTATGATGACAAGTTTGATACAGCTGCCATTGCACCAGTAGTTAAACTTAAGAACCACTACAACCTTGAACTTTTCCATGGTTCTACTATCGCTTTCAAAGACATGGCCCTTTCAATCTTGCCTTACTTGCTAACAACATCAGCTAAAAAGCAAGGTGTTGATAATAAGATTGTCATCTTGACAGCGACATCAGGTGACACTGGTAAAGCTGCCATGGCTGGTTTTGCAGATGTTCCTGGAACTGAAATCATTGTCTTTTATCCAAAAGACGGTGTTTCAAAAATCCAAGAATTGCAAATGACCACTCAAACAGGAGCTAATACGCACGTTATTGCCATTGATGGTAACTTTGATGATGCTCAAACAGATGTGAAACGTATGTTTAATGATGTTGATTTGCGTGAGAAATTGTTGGCTCATCATACGCAATTCTCATCAGCTAACTCAATGAACGTTGGTCGTTTGGTACCGCAAGTGGTTTACTATGTATATGCCTATGCACAGTTGGTTAAGGCAGGTCATATCCAAAACGGAGATAAGGTGAACTTCACAGTACCAACAGGAAACTTTGGTAATATCTTGGCGGCTTATTATGCACATCAGATTGGTGTTCCAGTTGGCAAATTAATCTGTGCTTCTAATGAAAATAACGTCCTTACAGACTTCTTCGCAACGGGTACTTATGATAAGAAACGTGACTTCAAGGTAACAACAAGCCCTTCTATGGATATCTTGGTATCTTCTAACTTGGAACGCTTGATTTTCCACCTTCTTGGTAATGATGCTACTAAGACTAAAGAGCTTATGGATGCACTTGTGACTAAGGGTGAGTATACTTTGGCTGATGCAGATAAAGATATTCTTGATTTGTTTGCAGCAGGTTTTGCAACTGAGGATGAAACAGCTGCTGAAATCAAGCGTGTCTATGATGAAGACAAGTATATCGAAGATCCTCATACAGCAGTTGCCTCAGCTGTTTACGAAGCATATGTTCAAAAGACAGATGACCACACACCAACAGTTATCGCTTCAACAGCTAGCCCATACAAATTCCCACGTGTGGCAGTTTCAGCTGTCACTGGTAAAGACAGTGGGGATGATTTCAAAGCAGTAGAAGATTTGCACCAACTTTCAGGTGTAGCTATCCCAGCGGCTGTAGATGGACTTGAACATGCAGAAGTTCGCCATAAAACAGTTGTTGCGGCAGCTGATATGCAAAAAGCAGTTGAAAGCTATCTTGGTGTATAAGAATAAAAAATAGGAGCTGAGAAATCAGCCCTATTTTTATCAATATAGAAAAGAATATTATGACAGAAACAAAGAAAATTCTAAACATAGCCTTGCCTGCTATGGCCGAAAACCTTCTACAAATGTTGATGGGGGTTGTCGATTCTTACCTAGTGGCTCAGGTGGGTATTGTCGCTATATCGGGGGTTTCCGTAGCCAATAATATCATTACGATTTACCAAGCTATCTTTATTGCTCTAGGAGCCTCAAGTGCCAGTGTCATTGCCAGAAGTTTAGGAAAAGGTGATGTTAAAGCGACTAACCGAGACACTTGGGATGCTATTATTATTACCCTTGCTCTTAGTCTCATCCTTGGTCTACTTTCCATTTTTGGTGGTGGGGCCATTCTTAATCTTTTAGGTACTGAGCAATCTGTGACTCAGGCTGGTAGTCTCTACCTTGCTCTTGTCGGTGGAGGAGTGGTTTTCCTAGCTTGATGACCACTTTTGGTAACATCCTACGGGCCAAGGGACGACCTCGTATTTCCATGGTCGTCAGTCTTTTGACCAATGTTCTTAATGCTATTTTATCTTCTTTAGCCATCTTTGTGGGACATTGGGGGATTATTGGGGTAGCTACAGCTACGGTTTTCTCTCGTCTGGTTGGGACAGTGATACTCTGGCAAGCGATGAAACTAGATGTGAAGCAGCTTGAAATTACCAAACCTTTTAATAGAGAGTTGTTGGGGATTGCCCTGCCAGCAGCAGGTGAACGACTGATGATGCGTGCTGGAGATGTGGTCATCGTGGCTATTATTGTTACCTTTGGTACAGCCGTTGTCGGTGGTAACGCCATTGGTGAAAACCTCACCCAGTTTAACTATATGCCTGGTATGGGAGTCGCAACGGCTACGGTTATCTTGGTTGCCAATAGTCTGGGTCGAGGGGATAAGACGCAGATGAAGCGTATTATACGAGAGTCTTATTGGATTTCCACCTTCTTGATGGTTCTGGTTTCAGGGAGTATCTTGCTCTTTGGCCAAGGATTATCGGGTCTCTTTACAGATAATAAAGCAGCTATTGCGGCTAGTCAGGTAGTTATTCTTTATTCTTTCCTTGGGAATCCTGTGACTTCGGGGACTTTAGTTTACACAGCAGTTTGGCAAGGTCTGGGTAAGGCTAAGATGCCTTTCTATGCGACAACTATTGGGATGTGGATTATTCGAATTTTCTCAGGATACTTCCTTGGGGTGAGTCTGGGAATGGGTCTTGCTGGTGTCTGGATTGCAACCGTTGTTGATAATGTATGGCGTGCAATCTTCCTCTACGTGATGTATCGTCGTTATCTCGTAAAGAGAAAGTTTTAATGATAAATACTGAGGAGATACTCTTATTCAAAGGGTATCTTCTTCTTATTTTTTACAAGTAGGCTCGAATATGGTAAAATAAGCTGATAAAAACTTTTTGAGGTAGTAATTATGACTGTAAAAATCAATACAAAAGATGGTCAAATCGAATTGTCAGATGATGTCATCGCAACAGTAGTTGGCGGTTCAGCAACAGAAATTTTTGGCGTTGTCGGTATGGCAAGTAAGAGTGCTATCCGAGATAATTTTCAAGCACTTCTTGGAAAAGAAAACTACGCAAAAGGAGTTGTCGTGAAATCTACTGATGCAGGTATCACTGTGGATGTCTACACTGTTATGAGTTACGGTGTTAAGATTAGTGAGGTTTCAAAAAATATTCAAGAACGTGTGAAATTTAATCTTGAGAATCAACTCGGTATCAAGGCTGAAACAGTAAATGTTTACGTTCAAAATATTAAAGTCGTAGGAGAAAACTAGTGTCTAAAATTACAACAAGCTTGCTTCAGGAGATGGTCCAAGCGGCAGCAACACGTCTAGGTAAGCAAGCAGAATATGTGAATTCACTCAATGTCTTCCCAGTACCAGATGGAGATACTGGAACAAACATGGGAATGACTATGGATAACGGAGCCAAAGCTGTCGCAGATCAATCAGCTTCAACAGTTGGTGAAGTTGGTCAGATTTTGTCTAAAGGTCTTTTGATGGGTGCCGTGGTAACTCAGGTGTTATCACGTCACAATTGTTCCGTGGATTTGGTCAAAGTATCAAGGATAAAACGGAACTTGACGGCCAAGATCTAGCTCATGCCTTCCAAGCAGGGGTTGAAGTTGCTTATAAAGCTGTTATGAAACCTGTCGAAGGAACAATCCTTACAGTATCACGTGGTGCAGCTTCAGCAGCGATTAAGAAGCTGAATCTACGAATGATGCTGTTGAGGTTATGCGTGCAGCTCTTGACGGAGCTAAAGCTGCTTTGGCTAAGACACCAGAGATGCTTCCAGTTTTGAAAGAAGTTGGTGTGGTAGACTCAGGTGGTCAAGGTTTGGTCTTCATTTATGAAGGTTTCTTGTCAGCCCTCACAGGTGAGTATATCGCTTCAGAAGACTTCCAAGCGACACCAGCTACGATGACAGAGATGATCAATGCAGAACATCATAAGTCAGTTGCTGGTCATGTTGCAACAGAAGACATTACCTTCGGTTACTGTACGGAAATCATGATTGGTCTCAAACAAGGTCCAACTTATGTGAAAGACTTTGACTATGAAGAGTTCCGAAATTACTTGAGTAACCTTGGGGATTCTCTCCTTGTTGTTAACGATGATGAAATTGTCAAAGTTCACGTCCACACTGAGGATCCAGGTCTTGTCATGCAAGAAGGTCTTAAATATGGGGCTCTTGTCAAAGTTAAGGTTGACAACATGCGTAACCAACACGATGCACAAGTTCAAAAAGAAGAAGCTATCCAAGCTGCACCTTCTGCTCCTAAAGACTTTGCTCTTATTGCAGTTGTTGCTGGAGATGGGCTTGCAGATATCTTCAAATCACAAGGTGTTGACTATGTGATTTCAGGTGGTCAAACAATGAACCCATCAACAGAAGATATTGTTAAGGCTATTGAGCAGGTTAATGCTAAGAATGTTATCATCTTGCCAAACAATAAAAACATCTTTATGGCAGCACAATCAGCTGCTGAAGTAGTAGATGTCAATGCGGCTGTTGTTGAAACGCGTACGGTGCCACAAGGCTTTACAAGCTTGCTTGCTTTTGATCCTAGTCAAAGTATCGAAGCGAACGTTGAAGCTATGACAGCTAGTCTTTCAGATGTAACGAGTGGTAGCGTGACCTTGGCGGTACGTGACACAACTATTGATGGTCTTGAGATTCATGAAAATGATATCCTTGGTATGGTTGATGGTAAGATCCTTGTGTCTACACCAGATATGGACCAAGCCCTTCTTGACACTTTTGACAAGATGATTGACGAAGACAGTGAAATTGTTATGATTTACGTCGGCGAAGAAGGTAATCAAGACCAAGCTCAAGCACTTGCGGAAAAATTGGAAGAGGCTCACGAAGATATTGAAGTTGAAATCTTCCAAGGAGACCAACCAGTTTATCCATACCTCTTTAGTGTTGAATAATATTGAAATAATCATTTAGGAAGTCTTAGGGCTTCCTTTTTGTTTTGTCAGTTTTGATACGGTTGGGACATCTTTTCGGAATTACAGAAATATTCTGAAAATTCCTTGACATTACTTTCCAAAGTGGTAACATATGTTGTAAGAAATTTTATAGATTGAAGGTAACATCATGAGAAGTGATATGATCAAAGTTGGTGTTGATAAGGCACCAGCACGCGGACTTTTGTATGCGACTGGGCAAGTTAAATCTGCCAAGGATATGCAAAAGCCCTTCATTGCTATTTGTAACTCTTATATTGATATTGTTCCAGGGCATGTTCACTTGCGTGAATTAGCAGATATTGCCAAGGAAGCTATCCGCGAGGCTGGCGGTATTCCTTTTGAGTTTAATACCATTGGTGTGGACGATGGGATTGCCATGGGGCATATTGGGATGCGTTACAGTCTTCCATCTCGTGAATTGATTGCCGATTCTGCAGAAACAGTTATTAATGCCCACTGGTTTGACGGGGTTTTCTATATTCCTAACTGTGATAAGATTACGCCAGGGATGATTTTGGCAGCCATGCGTACTAATGTGCCAGCAGTATTTTGTTCTGGTGGCCCTATGAAGGGTGGCGTTGACATGACTGGTCATCAAGCGACGCTATCAAGTTTGTTTGAAGCTGTAGGTACCTATCAGGCTGGAGATATGAGCAAGGAAGAGCTCGATTATTTGGAGAAAAATGCTTGTCCAACTTGTGGTTCATGTTCAGGGATGTTTACCGCTAACTCAATGAACTGTTTGATGGAAGTTTTGGGTCTTGCCCTTCCAGGTAACGGTACTATCCTAGCTGTCTCAGATGAACGTCGTGAATTGGTTCGTCAAGCAGCCACAAAATTGATGGATAACATCAAAAACAATGTTCGCCCACGTGATATTGTGACCAAAGAAGCTATCGATGATGCTTTTGCTCTAGATATGGCCATGGGTGGTTCAACCAATACTGTTCTCCATACCCTTGCTATTGCGCGTGAGGCTGGTATTGACTATGACCTTAAGGACATTAATGAAATTGCCAAGAAGACACCTTATCTCTCTAAAATTGCCCCTTCAAGTGTTTACACCATGCATGATGTGCATGAAGCTGGTGGTGTTCCAGCCATTATCAATCAGTTGATTAAAAAAGGAGCCATTAAGGGTGATCGTATTACAGTTACTGGTAAAACCTTGAAAGAAAATGTAGCTGGTGCTGAAATCAAAAATGAAGAAATTATCCATCCGATTGAGCATCCTATTTCACCAGTTGGTGGTTTGTCTATTCTTTACGGAAATATTGCTCAGGATGGAGCTGTTATCAAGGTTGGTGGTGTAGATCCATCTGTTAAAACTTTCCGCGGTAAAGCTATTTGTTGTGATTCACAAGATCAAGCCTTGATTGATTGACAATGGAACAGTTAAGAAGGGACATGTCGTTGTCATTCGATACGAAGGTCCTCAGGGTGGTCCTGGTATGCCAGAAATGTTGGCACCAACTTCTAAGATTGTCGGACGCGGTCTTGGTAAGGATGTGGCACTGATTACGGATGGTCGTTTCTCAGGAGCTACTCGTGGTATTGCTATTGGTCACGTTTCTCCAGAAGCAGCAGAAGGTGGTAATATCGCCCTAATCGAAGATGGCGATGAAATCGTGATTGATCTTCCAAACCGTACTCTTGATCTGCTTGTCGATGATGTAACCCTTGAAGAACGTCGCAAACATTTGAAACCTTTCAAATCAAAAATTTCAAGTGGTTGGTTGCGTCGCTATACAGCCTTTGCTAAATCAGCCAACGTCGGCGGAACTTTGATGAGTGACGAAGAATTCGAAGAACGTAAAGCAGAACGTCAAGCACAAGAAAAAAACTAAGAACATTCTTTCCGAAGAGTTTGTGATATTTTTCTCTGAAACCCTTGCAAATTTGGTTAAAAATGTTATCATAGTATACAAGGTTTTGAATTTTTAGACAATTCGAAAAAAACAACTACTAAAGGAGGTCCATGTGAAGAAAATTGAACTTGAAGAAGCACGCTCTGGTGCTGATTTGATTCTTGATACACTTCTTGAACTTGGGATTTCAACTATCTTTGGATATCCTGGCGGAGCGGTTCTTCCTTTGTATGATGCTATTTACAAAAATGACAAGATTAATCATATCTTATCTCGTCATGAGCAAGGAAGTCTGCACGAAGCTGAAGGTTATGCCAAATCAACTGGTAAACTCGGTGTTGCTCTTGTAACGAGTGGTCCTGGTGCCACTAATGCTATTACAGGGATTGCAGATGCTATGAGTGATAGCGTACCTCTCCTAGTCTTTACTGGTCAGGTAGCAACATCAGGTATTGGTAAGGATGCCTTCCAAGAGGCTGACATTGTCGGAATTACCATGCCGATTACAAAATACAATTATCAGATTCGCGATACAGCTGATATTCCTCGTATTATTAGGGAAGCGGTTCATATTGCAACAACTGGTCGTCCTGGTCCAGTTGTTATCGACCTCCCTAAAGATGTCGTAGCTAAGGAAACAGCCTTCATCAACGATCCTGAAATTAATCTTCCAAGTTACCAACCGACGCTAAGACCAAACGAAATGCAAATCAAGAAAATCTTGAAGCAGTTGGGGAAAGCTAAGAAACCGGTTATTGTAGCTGGAGGTGGGGTGTCTTATTCTGAATCTGCTAAGGAGCTAGTTGCTTTTGCAGAACGCTACCAAATCCCAGTTGTCACAAGTCTTCTAGGACAAGGGACAATTGCTACTAGTCATCCCCTTTTCTTGGGTATGGGTGGTATGCACGGTTCATATGCGGCTAACATTGCTATGACGGATGCTGACTTTATGATTGCTATTGGTTGTCGTTTTGATGACCGTTTGACAGGTAATCCTAAAACATTTGCTAAGAATGCTAAGGTTGTCCATATTGATGTAGATCCAGCTGAGATTGGTAAAATTATTGCAGTGGACCTTCCAGTTGTTGGTGATGCTAAGCAAGCTCTTGAAATGCTCTTAGCAGAACCAGTGGTTCAGAATAACACTGAAAAATGGATTGAAAAAGTCACAAAAGACAAAGAACGTGTACGTTCTTACGATAAGAAAGAACGTATGGTACAGCCTCAGGCAGTTATCGAGCGTATCGGTGAATTGACTAAGGGTGATGCCGTTGTTGTTACTGACGTTGGACAACATCAAATGTGGACAGCTCAGTATTATCCATACCAAAATGAGCGTCAACTGGTGACCTCAGGTGGTCTTGGAACAATGGGATTCGGTGTCCCAGCAGCAATTGGTGCCAAAATTGCTAATCCTGATAAAGAAGTTATCCTTTTTGTTGGTGATGGTGGTTTCCAAATGACGAACCAAGAATTGGCTATCTTAAATATTTACAAGGTGCCAATCAAGGTTGTTATGTTGAACAACCACTCACTTGGTATGGTACGTCAATGGCAAGAGTCCTTCTACGAAGGGCGTACATCAGAGTCTGTCTTTGATACCCTTCCAGATTTCCAATTGATGGCTCAAGCTTATGGCATTAAGTCTTACAAGTTTGATAATCCAGAGACAATTGATCAGGATTTGGAAGTTATCAAGGAAGACGTGCCAATGTTCATCGAGGTAGATATCTCTCGTAAAGAGCATGTCTTGCCAATCGTTCCGGCTGGTAAGAGTAATCACGAAATGTTGGGGGTGAAGTTCAATGCGTAGAATGTTAACAGCTAAACTTCAGAACCGTTCGGGTGTCCTTAACCGCTTCACAGGTGTTCTTTCACGACGTCAAGTTAATATTGAAAGTATCTCTGTAGGGGCTTCTGAGGATCCTAACGTTTCACGTATTACGATTATTATTGATGTGAATTCTCAAAATGAAGTGGAACAAATCATCAAACAACTTAATCGTCAGATTGATGTGATTCGTATCCGTGATATCACGGATCAGCCACACTTGGAACGTGAAGTTATCCTAGTTAAGGTGTCAGCACCAACTTCTAAGCGTGCTGAAATCTTGGCGATTATTCAACCTTTCCGTGCATCGGTGGTTGATGTGGCACCAAGCTCTATCACTATCCAGATGACTGGTGATGCTGAAAAGAGCGAGGCGCTTCTACGAGTTATTCGTCCTTACGGAATTAAGAATATCGCTCGTACGGGTGCTACTGGATTTACCCGTGATTAAAAAATCCAACCTAAATTTGTTAACCCAGCCTTAAAAAGGCAATAAAATATTTTTTTAGAAAAGAGACATATTACTATGGCAGTTCAAATGGAATATGAAAAAGACGTAAAAGTAGCAGCACTTGACGGTAAAAAAATCGCCGTTATCGGTTACGGTTCACAAGGTCATGCGCATGCACAAAACTTGCGTGATTCAGGTCACGATGTGATCATCGGTGTTCGTCCAGGTAAATCATTTGATAAAGCTAAAGAAGATGGTTTTGATACTTACACAGTAGCAGAAGCAACTAAATTGGCTGACGTTATCATGATTTTGGCTCCAGACGAAATCCAACAAGAACTTTACGAAGCAGAAATTGCTCCAAACCTTGAAGCTGGTAATGCTGTTGGTTTTGCACACGGATTTAACATCCACTTTGAATTCATCAAAGTTCCTAAAGATGTTGATGTCTTCATGTGTGCTCCTAAAGGACCAGGTCACTTGGTACGTCGTACATTTGAAGAAGGTTTTGGTGTTCCTGCACTTTACGCAGTATACCAAGATGCTACAGGTAACGCTAAAGACATCGCTATGGACTGGTGTAAAGGTGTTGGTGCAGCACGTGTTGGTCTTCTTGAAACAACATATAAAGAAGAAACTGAAGAAGATTTGTTTGGTGAACAAGCAGTTCTTTGTGGTGGTTTGACTGCCCTTATCGAAGCTGGTTTTGAAGTCTTGACTGAAGCTGGATATGCTCCAGAATTGGCTTACTTTGAAGTGCTTCACGAAATGAAATTGATCGTTGACTTGATCTACGAAGGTGGATTCAAGAAAATGCGTCAATCAATTTCTAACACTGCTGAATTCGGTGACTACGTATCAGGTCCACGTGTTATCACTGAACAAGTGAAAGAAAACATGAAAGCAGTTCTTGCTGACATCCAAAACGGTAAATTCGCTAACGACTTCGTTAACGACTACAAAGCTGGACGTCCAAAACTTACTGCTTACCGTGAAGAAGCTGCTAACCTTGAAATCGAAAAAGTTGGTGCTGAATTGCGTAAAGCAATGCCATTCGTTGGTCAAAACGACGATGACGCATTCAAAATCTATAACTAATGTGATAGTCTCAAAAACCAGTCTAGTACTGGTTTTTTGTGTTCTGAAGAGAGTAGTTGGGAATCCGACTGCTCTTTTTTGGTAAAAAAAACTCACTCCATTAAGGAGTGAGAATAGCTATAAATTAGTAAGTCAAGACAAAGTTTTTCTTCTTACCACGACGGATAACAGTAATTTCATTATCAATTTTATCTGCATCTGATAGAGTGTAATCCAAGTCTTGCACACGTTCACCATTGATGTAGATAGCACCGTTTTGTACATCTTCACGTGCTTGGCGTTTAGAAGGTGAAATCTTAGCGTTGACGAGAAGTTCAACGATGTTCAGATTTTCATCTGCTGAGATCTCATAAGTTGGGACACCGTTAAGGGCAACTTTAAGGTCGCGTGCTGAGAGAGCTTTAAGATTACCAGCGAAGAGTTGTTCAGTGATGTGAACAGCTTGTTCGTAGGCCTCTTTACCGTGAACCAAGGTAACAACTTCGCGAGCCAAAATCTTTTGTGCCAAACGTTGGTGACGAGCTTGGTCAAATTCTTTACCGATTTCTTCGATTTCTTCAAGTGACAAGAAAGTGAAAATCTTCAAGAAGCGAACAGCATCGTCATCCATAACGTTGAGCCAGAATTGGTACATTTCGTAAGGTGTTGTTTTAGTAGCATCAAGCCAGACAGCGTTACCTTCAGATTTACCGAATTTTTTACCAGTTGAATCTGTGATAAGTGGAACTGTGATAACGTGTCCAGATTTGTCCGCTTTACGACGCAAGAGCTCAGTACCTGCTGTCATGTTACCCCATTGGTCAGAACCACCAATTTGGAGGGTTACGCCGTACTTATCGTTGAGTTCGTAGAAATCGTAACCTTGCATGATTTGGTAGGCAAACTCAGTGTAAGAGATACCTGTTTCGATACGTTTCTTAACAGATTCTTTACTCATCATGTAGTTAACTGTGAAATATTTACCCACGTCACGCAAGAAATCGATGAAGCTGACTGAACCAAACCAATCATAGTTGTTGACCATAACGGCTTTATTGTCACCATTTTCAAAATCAAGGAAACGAGAAAGCTGACCTTGGATTTTTTCAACCCAACCTTCAACGGTTTCTTTGGTTTGGAGCTACGTTCGGCATCTTTAAATGATGGGTCACCAATCAAACCTGTTGCACCACCAACGAGGGCGTAAGGTTTGTGTCCAGCCAATTGAAGTCGGCGACTTGTAAGGATAGCTACAAGGTGTCCAAGGTGGAGACTGTCTGCTGTTGGGTCATAACCAGTGTAGTATGAGACGGGTCCCTCTTCAAAGGCTTTTACAAGGGCTTCTTCATCTGTGGTTTGAAAAATCAAGCCACGTGCTTTTAGTTCTTCAAAAATTGTCATGATATTCTCCAGTAAAGTATATTCTGCACCATTATACCAAAAGAAAGTAGGCCTATGCAAGCTTTGTCAAAGTTTGTTATAATAGGCTTTGAGGTATTTCTATGAATTTTGAAAAAATAATAAATTATTTTAGACGACTAGGGCAGGCTATTCGCACAAGGTTTGCTGGTTTTAGGTCTAAAAGAGGGGATAAATCTTTTAATGAAAGGAAAGCTACGACTGATTCTAAGTGGAATCGTAAGCAAGGGAGAAAGTCGACTGAGGACCGGATGACACTCTTAGACATGGGCGATGTTTTCTTAAAAACCTTAAAGCTTTTGTCTGATTTCTTTTATGTGGTTATTATCGTCCTTACCTTGTTCGGTGCAGGAATTGGTTTGGGTTATTTGGGGAGTCAAATTGAGTCTGTTCCGTCGATTAAGGACAAAACCTTGTTGAATCAGATTAGTGAGGTTAGTTTGGTATCTTCGATGAGCTATTCCGATTCTAAGAAGATTGCGGATATTGATACTGACTTGCTGAGAACACCTATTGAGAGTGATGCGATTTCTAACAATGTCAAAAATGCCATCATTGCGACTGAGGATGAAAATTTTAAGAAGCATAAGGGTGTTGTGCCAAAGGCAGTATTTAGGCTTTGGTGTCATCAGTTTTGGGAGTTGGCTCTTCAAGTGGTGGTTCGACGCTAACGCAGCAGTTAATCAAGCAACAGGTAACAGGAGATGCACCAACCTTTAAACGTAAGGCGGCAGAGATTATCTATGCCTTACAATTGGAGCGTCGTGTTTCTAAAAATGAAATTTTAACCGATTATCTGAATGTTTCTCCTTTTGGACGTAATAACAAGGGGAAAAATATTGCTGGTATTGAGGAGGCTGCTCAAGGTATCTTTGGCGTATCTGCAGCGGATTTGACAGTTCCTCAGGCTGCCTATCTGGCAGGTTTACCACAGAGCCCAATTGTCTACTCACCTTATACAGCTGACGGTCAATTAAAAAACGCAGAGGATCTTTCTTATGGCTTGGCACGTCAACAAGATGTACTCTACAATCTTTATCGTGGCGGCTATCTAGATAAGTCGCAGTACGAAAGCTATAAGAGTTATGACATCACTAAAGATTTCAAGGCTGGTGAGAAGTCTGATGCCGTAAGTCATGACTATTTGTACTATTCTGTCATGTCTGAGTCAGGATGTCATGTATGATTACCTCGTTAAACGTGACAAGGTATCGAGTCAAGATTTGAAAAATGATAAGACAAAGGAAAGCTATCGTGAGAGAGCCCTTCAAGAGCTCCAAACCGGTGGCTACAGCGTTAAGACAACTATTGATAATGCAGTTTATAATGCGATGCAAGATGCTGCGAGTCAATATGGTGGCCTCCTCGACCAAGGTGGCAATAGTGGAGTTGAAGTCGGAAATGTGCTCATGGATAATGCGACTGGAGCAATTCTAGGATTTGTTGGTGGTCGTAGTTACGAAAATAACCAAAATAACCATGCCTTTGATACGGCACGCTCCCCAGGCTCATCTATTAAGCCTATTATCGCTTATGGAATTGCTATTGATCAAGGTTTGATGGGTAGCTCAAGTATCCTTTCTAACTACCCAACTAATTTTACGGGTGGAACGCCTATTCTCCATGATGGTGATAAGGGTACAGCTATGATGAACCTCCAAGAGGCACTCAATACCTCATGGAACATTCCAGCCTTTTGGACTTACCAAATGCTTCAACGTCATGATGTTGATGTTGAGGGTTATATGACCAAGATGGGTTATAAGATTGCTAACTACAATATCGAGAGTTTACCTCTTGGCGGGGGAATTGAAACCACGGTTGCCCAGCAAGTAAATGCCTATCAAATGCTTTCCAATGGTGGCGTCTATGAGAAGGGCCATATGATTGATAGTATTACTGACCGGACTGGCGAAGTTATCTATCAGCATAAATCTGAAGGGGTTCAAGTCTTTTCAAGAGCTACGGCTAGCATCATGGATAACTTGCTCAAAGAAGTGGTAGTTAAGGGAGCAACAACTCAATTTCATTCTGAATTGAAAAATGTCAATGGTGCAGCAGCCTCAGCGGACTGGATGGGTAAAACAGGAACGACAGATAACTTTGCGGATGCTTGGTTGATTGTGTCAACGCCTGGTATTACTCTTGGTGGTTGGGCTGGTTATGACAATAATACACCAACCAATTCTAAAACGGGTTACATATATAATTCCCAATATATGGCTCGTTTGACTTCCGCTATCTATAATGCTAATCCAGCTATTTTCAAAACGGGAGATAAGTTTAATATCGATTCAAGTGCCATTAAGGCAAGTGTGCTCAAATCAACAGGTCTTAAACCAGCAACAGTGTCTGTCAATGGTCGTAATGTTTCTGTAAGTGGTGAAATGGTTGATACTTACTGGGCTAAAAATGGACCTGGAGATACGACTTACAAGTTTGCTATTGGTGGAACCGACAGTGACTATCAAAAAGCCTGGTCTAGCATTCTTGGAGGCATTAGGAATTGCCAAGAAAACTTGCAAAAAAGTAAAAAATTAGGTATAATATAGACAACTATTTGTCGTCTTACTTGGTTGAAATATTGTCCAATCAAGAGATACAGCAGTTAAATCAACGTTTTTTCGGTCAGATTTAGCTGCTATTTTTGTGCTTATTTTTAGGATTTCCAAGTGTTGTAACGCATATTTAAAGGTTCTAAAAATTCACAGATTAAGTTTTCGCTTATCATTAATCAGTTAAGTGGATCTTAGTGTTTAATCACTTGTCAATGGGACAAGCAACTGAAAGAGGCAGGAGACAAATATTTAAAGTGCACGACTTGCAAAGCAGGTCTCGAATGTAGAAAAGGAGTAGAAGACTTGGCAGGACATGACGTTCAATACGGGAAACATCGTACCCGTCGTAGTTTTTCAAGAATCAAAGAAGTTCTTGATTTACCAAACTTGATTGAAATCCAAACGGATTCATTCAAAGAATTCTTGGATACTGGTCTTAAAGAGGTTTTTGAGGATGTACTTCCTATCTCAAACTTCACAGACACTATGGAATTGGAATTCGTTGGTTACGAATTGAAAGAGCCTAAGTATACACTTGAAGAAGCTCGTATCCACGATGCATCATACTCAGCACCTATCTTTGTGACTTTCCGCCTTATTAACAAAGAAACTGGTGAAATCAAAACTCAGGAAGTCTTCTTCGGAGATTTCCCTATTATGACTGAGATGGGTACTTTCATCATCAATGGTGGTGAACGTATTATCGTTTCTCAGTTGGTGCGCTCACCTGGTGTTTACTTTAACGATAAGGTTGATAAAAACGGTAAAGTGGGTTATGGATCAACAGTTATCCCTAACCGTGGGGCATGGCTTGAGCTCGAAACAGATTCAAAAGACATCGCCTACACTCGTATCGACCGTACACGTAAGATTCCATTCACAACGCTTGTGCGTGCGCTTGGATTCTCAGGTGATGACGAAATTGTTGATATCTTTGGTGATAGCGAGTTGGTTCGTAACACCATTGAAAAAGATATCCACAAAAACCCAGCAGATTCACGTACTGATGAAGCGCTTAAAGAAATTTATGAACGTCTTCGTCCAGGTGAACCAAAAACTGCCGACAGCTCACGTAGCTTGCTTGTAGCTCGTTTCTTTGATCCACGTCGTTATGACTTGGCTGCTGTTGGTCGTTACAAAGTCAACAAAAAACTTAATATCAAGACACGTCTTTTGGGACAAACAATTGCTGAAAACTTGGTAGATCCTGAAACAGGTGAAATCCTTGTTGAAGCTGGTACTGAAATGACACGTGATGTGATTGATTCAATCGCAGAATACTTGGATGGTGATTTGAACAAATTTGTATACACACCAAATGATTATGCGGTGGTTACAGAACCTGTTGTTCTTCAAAAATTCAAGGTTGTTGCACCAAATGATCCAGATCGTGTAGTTACAATTGTTGGTAATGCCAACCCAGATGATAAAGTTCGTGCTTTGACAACAGCGGATATCTTAGCTGAAATGAGCTACTTCCTCAACCTTGCTGAAGGTATCGGTAAAGTAGACGATATCGACCACCTTGGTAACCGTCGTATCCGTGCCGTTGGTGAATTGCTTGCCAACCAATTCCGTATTGGTTTGGCTCGTATGGAACGTAACGTACGTGAGCGTATGTCAGTTCAAGATAACGAAGTCTTGACACCACAACAAATCATCAATATTCGCCCTGTAACCGCAGCTGTTAAAGAATTCTTCGGTTCTTCACAGTTGTCACAGTTCATGGACCAACACAACCCATTGTCAGAGTTGTCACACAAACGTCGTTTGTCAGCCTTGGGACCTGGTGGTTTGACACGTGACCGTGCCGGATATGAAGTTCGTGACGTGCACTACACGCACTACGGTCGTATGTGTCCAATTGAAACACCTGAAGGACCTAACATCGGTTTGATCAATAACTTGTCTTCATACGGACACCTTAACAAGTATGGTTTCATTCAAACACCATATCGTAAGGTTGACCGTGCAACTGGTAAAGTAACCAACGAAGTAGTTTGGTTGACTGCCGACGAAGAAGATGAGTACACAGTTGCTCAGGCTAACTCTAAATTGAACGAAGATGGAACATTTGCAGAAGAAATCGTCATGGGTCGTCACCAAGGTAATAACCAAGAGTACCCATCACACCTTGTAGATTTCGTGGATGTTTCTCCTAAACAGGTAGTTGCAGTTGCGACAGCATGTATTCCTTTCTTGGAAAACGATGACTCTAACCGTGCCCTCATGGGTGCCAACATGCAACGTCAGGCTGTGCCTTTGATTGATCCTAAAGCACCTTATGTTGGTACTGGTATGGAATATCAAGCTGCCCACGATTCAGGAGCTGCAGTTATTGCTCAACACGACGGTAAAGTTGTCTACTCTGATGCTGATAAAGTTGAAGTTCGTCGTGAAGATGGTTCTCTTGATGTTTATACTATTCAAAAATTCCGTCGTTCAAACTCAGGTACTGCCTACAACCAACGTACTTTGGTTAAGGTTGGCGATATTGTTGAAAAAGGTGACTTTATCGCTGACGGTCCATCTATGGAAGGTGGAGAAATGGCCCTCGGTCAAAACCCTATCGTCGCATACATGACATGGGAAGGTTACAACTTCGAGGATGCCGTTATCATGAGTGAGCGTCTTGTGAAAGATGACGTTTATACATCTGTTCACTTGGAAGAATTCGAATCAGAAACACGTGATACAAAGCTTGGGCCTGAAGAAATCACACGTGAATTGCCAAACGTTGGTGAAGAAGCCCTCAAAGACCTTGACGAAATGGGTATTATCCGTATCGGTGCTGAGGTTAAAGAAGGTGACATTCTTGTTGGTAAGGTAACACCTAAGGGTGAAAAAGACCTTTCTGCTGAAGAACGTCTTCTCCATGCTATCTTTGGTGATAAATCTCGTGAAGTACGTGATACATCACTCCGTGTACCTCACGGTGGTGATGGTGTCGTTCGTGATGTTAAAATCTTCACACGTGCAAACGGTGATGAATTGCAATCAGGTGTTAACATGCTTGTTCGTGTTTACATCGCACAAAAACGTAAGATCAAGGTCGGAGATAAGATGGCCGGTCGTCACGGTAACAAAGGGGTTGTTTCTCGTATTGTTCCTGTTGAAGACATGCCTTACCTTCCAGACGGTACACCAGTTGATATCATGTTGAACCTCTTGGGGTGCCATCACGTATGAACATCGGTCAGGTTATGGAACTTCACCTTGGTATGGCTGCTCGTAACTTGGGTATTCACATCGCAACACCAGTCTTTGACGGGGCAAGCTCAGAAGACCTCTGGGATACTGTTCGTGAAGCAGGTATGGATAGTGATGCTAAGACAATCCTTTACGATGGACGTACAGGTGAACCATTTGATAACCGTGTGTCAGTTGGTGTCATGTACATGATCAAACTTCACCACATGGTTGATGATAAACTTCACGCTCGTTCAGTAGGTCCTTACTCACTTGTTACCCAACAACCTCTTGGTGGTAAAGCACAATTTGGTGGACAACGTTTCGGTGAGATGGAGGTTTGGGCCCTTGAAGCTTATGGTGCATCAAATATCCTTCAAGAAATCTTGACTTACAAGTCAGATGACGTTAACGGACGTTTGAAAGCCTATGAAGCTATCACTAAAGGTAAACCAATTCCAAAACCAGGTGTACCAGAATCATTCCGAGTACTTGTTAAAGAATTGCAATCACTTGGTCTTGATATGCGTGTCCTTGATGAGGATGACTACGAAGTTGAATTGCGTGATCTTGATGAAGGTGAAGACGACGATGTCATGCACGTTGATGATCTTGAAAAAGCACGTGTACAACAAGCCAAAGAAGCTGCTGAATTAGAAAAAGCTAAAGAAGAAGCTTCAGATAAAACAGAATAAATAAGCTTTAGAGAGGGAGTTCACTCTCTCTGCTAAGGTAGCTGATAAAGGTGAGAATAGCGCTGCTATTGTCAATAGAACAAAAGAAAGGTAATACTAGTGGTTGACGTAAATCGATTTAAAAGTATGCAAATCACACTAGCTTCACCAACTAAGGTCCGTTCATGGTCTTATGGTGAAGTTAAGAAACCTGAAACAATCAACTACCGTACGCTCAAACCAGAACGCGAAGGTCTCTTCGACGAAGTAATCTTTGGTCCTACTAAAGACTGGGAATGTGCGTGTGGGAAATACAAACGTATCCGTTATAAAGGTATCGTTTGTGACCGCTGTGGTGTTGAAGTAACACGTGCTAAGGTTCGTCGTGAACGTATGGGTCACATCGAGTTGAAAGCACCAGTATCACACATCTGGTACTTCAAGGGAATCCCTTCTCGTATGGGATTGACTTTGGACATGAGCCCTCGTGCGCTTGAAGAAGTTATCTACTTCGCAGCTTACGTGGTTATCGATCCAAAGGAAACACCACTTGAACCAAAATCTCTCTTGACAGAACGTGAATATCGTGAAAAATTGCAAGAGTATGGACATGGTTCATTTGTCGCTAAAATGGGTGCCGAAGCTATCCAAGATCTCTTGAAACAAGTGGATTTGGAAGCTGAAATTGCTGAACTCAAAGAAGAGTTGAAGACAGCAACTGGTCAAAAACGTGTTAAAGCAGTTCGTCGTTTGGACGTCCTTGATGCCTTCTACAAGTCTGGTAATAAACCAGAATGGATGGTGCTTAACATCTTGCCAGTATTGCCACCAGACCTTCGTCCAATGGTTCAATTGGATGGTGGACGTTTTGCGGCATCAGACTTGAACGATCTTTATCGTCGTGTTATCAACCGTAACAACCGTTTGGCTCGTTTGCTTGAATTGAATGCCCCAGGTATCATCGTGCAAAACGAAAAACGTATGTTGCAAGAAGCGGTAGATGCCCTTATTGATAATGGACGTCGTGGTCGTCCAATTACTGGACCAGGTAGTCGTCCACTTAAATCTTTGAGCCACATGCTTAAAGGTAAACAAGGTCGTTTCCGTCAAAACTTGCTTGGTAAACGTGTTGACTTCTCTGGACGTTCCGTTATCGCCGTTGGTCCAACACTTAAAATGTACCAATGTGGTGTGCCACGTTTGATGGCCATCGAACTTTTCAAACCATTTGTGATGCGTGAAATCGTTGCGCGTGAATACGCAGGTAACGTGAAAGCCGCTAAACGTATGGTTGAACGTGGTGATGAACGTATTTGGGATATTCTTGAAGATGTTATCAAGGAACACCCAGTACTTCTTAACCGCGCACCTACTCTCCACCGTTTGGGTATCCAGCCTTTGAACCAGTCTTGATTGATGGTAAGGCCTTCGTCTTCACCCATTGGTATGTGAGCCTACAATGCCGACTTTGACGGTGACCAAATGGCCATCCACGTTCCATTGTCTGAAGAAGCTCAAGCTGAAGCACGTTTGCTCCTTCTTGCGGCTGAACACATCCTTAACCCTAAAGACGGTAAACCGGTCGTAACGCCATCTCAGGATATGGTTCTTGGTAACTACTACTTGACTATGGAAGAAGAAGGCCGTGAGGGTGAAGGTATGGTCTTCAAGGATATTGATGAGGCAGTTATGGCTTATCGTAATGGTTATGTTCACTTGCATAGCCGTGTAGGTATTGCAGTAGACAGCATGCCTGATAAACCTTGGAAAGAAAACCAACTTCACAAGATTTTGGTTACAACTGTTGGTAAGATTCTCTTTAACTCAATCATCCCAGCAGAAATTCCATATCTTCAAGAAACAACAAATGAGAACTTGACAGATAGTACACCAGATAAGTACTTCCTTGAACCAGGTCAAGATATCCAAACAGTAATTGATAGTTTGGAAATTAATGCACCGTTCAAGAAGAAAAATCTTGGTAACATCATCGCTGAAACCTTCAAACGTCTTCGTACGACTGAAACATCAGCCTTCCTTGACCGTTTGAAAGACCTTGGTTACTACCACTCAACACTTGCTGGTTTGACAGTGGGTATCGCCGATATCCCAGTTATCGATAATAAACAAGAAATTATCGATGCTGCTCACCACCGTGTTGAAGAAATTAACAAGGCCTTCCGTCGTGGTTTGATGACAGATGATGACCGTTATGTTGCTGTTACAACAACATGGCGTGAAGCGAAAGAAGCCCTTGAAAAACGTCTGATTGAAACACAAGATCCTAAGAACCCAATCGTTATGATGATGGACTCAGGAGCTCGTGGTAACATCTCTAACTTCTCTCAACTTGCCGGTATGCGTGGTTTGATGGCCGCTCCTAACGGACGTATCATGGAATTGCCTATCCTTTCAAACTTCCGTGAAGGTTTGAGCGTTTTGGAAATGTTCTTCTCTACTCACGGTGCGCGTAAAGGTATGACCGATACGGCCCTTAAGACAGCCGATTCAGGTTACCTTACTCGTCGTTTGGTTGACGTTGCCCAAGATGTTATCATCCGTGAAGACGACTGTGGAACAGACCGAGGTCTTCTTATCCGTGCGATTACTGATGGTAAAGAAGTTACGGAAACACTTGAAGAACGTCTTCAAGGTCGTTACACTAAGAAATCAGTTAAGAATCCTACAACAGGTGAAGTAATCGTAGGTCCAGATACTTTGATTACTGAAGACATGGCTGCTGCTATTGTCAATGCTGGTGTTGAAGAAGTAACTATCCGTTCAGTCTTTACATGTAACACACGTCACGGTGTCTGCCGTCACTGTTACGGTATCAACTTGGCAACAGGTGATGCGGTTGAAGTTGGTGAAGCAGTTGGTACTATCGCCGCTCAATCTATCGGGGAACCTGGTACACAGCTTACTATGCGTACCTTCCACACCGGTGGGGTAGCCTCAAATACCGATATCACACAGGTCTTCCACGTATCCAGGAAATCTTTGAAGCACGTAACCCTAAAGGGGAAGCGGTTATCACTGAAGTTAAGGGTACTGTTATTGAAATCGAAGAAGATGCTGCAACACGTACTAAGAAAGTCTTCGTTCAAGGTAAGACTGGAATGGGTGAATACGTTGTTCCATTTACAGCTCGTATGAAAGTTGAAGTGGGTGACGAAGTACACCGTGGTGCGGCCTTGACAGAAGGTTCAATCCAACCTAAACGTCTCCTTGAAGTACGTGATACCTTGTCAGTTGAAACTTATCTTCTTGCAGAAGTACAAAAAGTTTACCGTAGCCAAGGGGTAGAAATCGGTGACAAACACGTCGAAGTAATGGTTCGTCAAATGCTTCGTAAAGTACGTGTTATGGATCCAGGTGATACAGATCTCCTTCCAGGTACACTTATGGACATTTCTGACTTCACAGATGCTAACAAAGATATTGTTATCTCTGGTGGTGTTCCTGCAACATCTCGTCCAGTCCTTCTTGGTATTACGAAAGCCTCACTTGAAACAAATTCATTCTTGTCAGCGGCTTCCTTCCAAGAAACAACACGTGTCCTTACAGATGCAGCTATCCGTGGTAAGAAAGACCATCTCCTTGGTCTTAAAGAAAATGTTATCATTGGTAAGACTATCCCTGCTGGTACAGGTATGGCTCGTTACCGTAACATTGAACCACTTTCAGTTAACGAAGTTGAAGTTATTGAAAACATTGCTGTTGATGAAGCAATTGTGGAATCATCTGAAGACTAAAACGAAAGCAAAAGAACTCACAATGAATTGTGGGTTCTTTTCGTATTTATATGACTAGAATCTCTTCTATTTTTGATAAATATAAAATATAAGACCATTTTTTTTTATCTTTTCCAGAAAATTTTGTATAATAAGAACACCAAAGATGAAGTGAGAAAAGAAAAATGTACCAAGTAGTTGAAATGAAAGGGGATTTGGAACCGTGGTGGTTCCTAGAAGGCTGGCAAGAGGATATCATCAGTACTAAGGAATTTGAAAATTTTTACGATGCCCTCAAGTACTATAAAAAACTTTGGTTTGCGATGGAAGAAACCTTGCCAAGTTATATCAGCCGTAGTAGTGTCATGACTGCTTTTTGGGATCAAGAGGATAAGCACTGGTGTGAGGAGTGTGACGAATACCTGCAGGTCTACCAATCGATTGCTCTTTTGGATGATTGCAGGAAATTCCTGAGGAAAAATACCGTCCGGGATATGAAAAGCGAAACGACCTTCCAAATCATGCCCACTGTAAAATTAAACGCTAAATAATGCAGAAGCTCGAAATTTTTCGAGCTTTTTTTTCATTTTCTTAAACTTTTTTACGAATAGGTCTATGAGGAGGTCCTTATGGTAACAGAATTTGCTAAGGAAATGATCAAAAATGCTGATAGTTGTGGGGCTCAAGACATCTACGTCATTCCACGTCAGGATAATTACGAGTCTATATGCGAGTTGGCCAGGAGAGGAGATTAATTGATGTATATCGGCCTGATTTCATGGCTAGTCTTATTGGTCACTTTAAATTTGTGGCGGGAATGATGGTGGGTGAGAAGCGTAGGAGTCAACTAGGTTCCTGTGACTATGATTGTGGTGATGGTCAAAGGGTTTCTCTGCGTTTGTCTACCGTTGGGGATTATCGTGGCTTAGAAAGTTTAGTTATTCGTGTTCTACATTCCGAACGTCGAGAATTAGTGTACTGGAATCAAGGAATCCAGCCTATTATGGATGCTTTGGATTATCGTGGCTTATATCTCTTTGCAGGTCCCGTTGGTTCTGGAAAGACTACGCTTATGCATGAGTTGGTTCAGGAGCGTTTTAAGGGGCAGCAGGTGATTTCGATTGAGGATCCTGTGGAAATTAAAACAGGATAATGTTTTGACAACTTCAGGTGAATCAAGCAATTGACATGACCTAT
>ENA-OQBJ01000367-OQBJ01000367.1-human-gut-metagenome-genome-assembly--contig:-NODE-367-length-24160-cov-3.566762_pt1 | contig 24160 bp, 35 predicted proteins | sample MGYA00242743_ERZ504545 | MGnify/ENA primary metagenome ERZ504545 (study PRJEB26092, sample SAMD00036252) | human gut metagenome | host: Homo sapiens | study: EMG produced TPA metagenomics assembly of...
AGGCCACAAGCGCGGCGTTTACGGCGGCGCATCGGCTACATCGATTTTACCGGCAATATGGATTGCTGCATCGGCATCCGCCTGGCCTATAAGAAAGGAAATCACGTCTTCGCCTGCTCCGGTGCCGGCATCGTCGCCGACAGCGTACCGCAGCAGGAACACCAGGAATGCCTGAATAAAGCCAAGGCCGTCGTCATCGCCTTGAAGCGGGCCAATGGAGGGATTGACAAATGATTGTACTCATCGATAATTACGACAGTTTTTCCTATAATCTCTACCAGCTCATCGGGCAGCTGAATCCGGACATTAAGTCATCCGCAACGATGAAATGACGGTGGAAAGCCTCGAAGCCTTGCATCCGGATCACCTGATCATTTCGCCGGGACCGGGCCGGCCGTCGGAAGCCGGAATTTGCGAACAGGCCATCCGTTATTTTGAAGGAAAAGTTCCTATCCTCGGCGTCTGCCTGGCCATCAGGCCATTTGTGAATCTACGGCGGTACCATTACCTACGCCAAGGAATTGATGCACGGCAAACAGTCCGTCGTCACCCTCGACCGGGACAATCCGCTCTTTAAGGGCCTTCCCGAAACGGTTGACGTCGGCCGCTACCATTCGCTGGCCCTGGACCCCGATACCCTGCCCGATGCGCTCCGCGTCCTGGCTCGGACCGATGACGGCGAAATCATGGCCGTCGCCCATAAAGACTATCCGATCTACGGCCTGCAGTTCCATCCGGAATCGATACTGACGCCGACGGGACCGATGATGGTCGAAAATTTCTTGAAATTATAATAGACAGACTGCTTACGAGGAGGTAACGACGATGATTAAAGATGCGATTATTAAGATTGTAAATAAAGGTGATTTGACCTATGACGAAGCCAAGACGGTCATGCTGGAAATCATGAACGGCCAGACGACGCCGACCCAGAATGCCGCTTTTTTGGCAGCCCTTTCGACAAAGAGCACCAAAGCCGAAACGATCGATGAAATCTCAGGCTGTGCCGAAGCCATGCGCTCCATGGCGACACCCGTTCCTCATCCGGGCATGGAGGTCCTGGAAGTCGTAGGGACCGGCGGTGACGGCGCTCATTCCTTCAATATCTCGACGACGTCGGCCATGGTCATCGCCTCGGCCGGCGTGAAAGTAGCCAAGCACGGTAACCGCGCTGCTTCGTCCCTGTGCGGTACGGCAGACTGCCTGGAAACACTGGGCGTCAATATCGAACAGGATCCGAAATTGGCCCTTAAAATGTTAGAAGAAACGAACTTCTGCTTCCTCTTTGCCCAGAAATATCACGCCGCCATGAAATATATCGGACCCATTCGCAAGGAACTGGGCTTCCGGACGGTATTCAACATCCTCGGCCCTTTGACCAGCCCGGCGAAGCCGACCATGATTCTCCTCGGTGTCTACGATGAATACTTGGTTGAACCCCTGGCCAAAGTCCTGTCGACGCTCGGCGTCAAACGCGGCGTCGTCGCCTATGGCCAGGAAAAACTCGACGAAATTTCGCCGAACGGACCGACGACGATTTGTGAACTCCGCGACGGCTATTATCGGACCTCCATCCTGCGTCCGGAAGACTTCGGCATGGTACCGGGGACAAAAGAAGACCTCGTCGGCGGCACGCCGGAAGAAAATGCCGACATCACGCGAGGCATCCTGAACGGTAAGGTTCAGGGACCTAAACGAAACGCCGTTCTCTTAAACGCCGGGACCGCTTTGTTCATTGCCGGAAAAGCTGATTCCATCGGCGACGGTATTAAGATGGCAGCCGACCTCATCGACAGCGGCAAGGCCATGGAAACACTGAACCGCTGCATTGCCGTCAGCAACGCGTAAGAAGGTGGACCCATGATACTCGACGATTTAACGGCGGCAGTGGCGAAACGGCTCGTCGAAGATAAGGAACGGGTTTCCATATCGGACATGAAAGAGCGAGCCCTGGCTGCGCCGAAAAAAGAAGATTTCCCTTTTGAAAAGAACCTCAAACAACCGGGCCTTTCCTTTATCTGCGAAGTAAAGAAAGCATCGCCGTCTAAAGGCTGATTGCTCCGGATTTTCCCTATGTGGCCATTGCCAAGGAATATGAACAGGCCGGTGCGGCTGCCATTTCCGTCTTGACCGAGCGGGATTACTTCTTAGGGAGTCCCCAGTATTTACAGGACATTGCAGCGGCTGTTACGACGCCGGTCCTGCGTAAGGATTTCATCATCGATGAATATCAGATCTATGAAGCTAGGGCCATCGGCGCTTCGGCCATCCTGTTGATCTGCGCCATCCTCGATGATGCGCAATTGAAACGATTCTTTGAACTGGCCGATTCCTTGGGGCTCTCGGCACTGGTCGAAGCTCACGATGAAACGGAGGTCCTTCGGGCCATCAAGGTCGGCGCCCGTATCATCGGCGTCAACAACCGGAATTTAAAGGATTTTACGGTCTCCCTCGATACCAGCTTTCGCCTGCGTACCTCGTTCCCGAAGACATCCTCTTTGTGGCTGAAAGCGGCATCAAGACGAGCGATCATACGCAGAGCCTCTATGATCATGGCGCCGACGCGTCCTGATCGGCGAGACGCTGATGCGCAGCCCCGACAAGAAGGCGGCCCTGGAAGCCCTGGCTGCCGGAACTCGTGGTTAAGGTAAAGTTCTGCGGCCTCAAGCGGCCTTGTGACATCGCCTGGGCCAATGAACTACATCCCGACTACGCGGCTTCGTCTTTGCCGGGACGAAACGCCGCGTGTCTGACGAGACGGCAGCCGCCCTTCGACGCGAGTTGGATCCGTCGATACCGGCCGTCGGCGTCTTCGTCGACGACGAGCTGCCGCACATGGCGTCGCTGGTAAAAAAAGGCGTCATCCAACTCATTCAGCTCCACGGACAGGAAGAAGACGCCCTTGTCCAGCAGCTTCAGACCGAGTTGGGCGTTCCCGTCATCAAGGCCTTTTCTATCGCCAATCAAGACGATATAAAACGGGCCTTGGAAAGCCGTGCTGACTACATCCTCCTCGATCAGGGGAAAGGCGGTACGGGGAAGGCCTTTGACTGGTCCTTATTAAAAGAAATCGACAGGCCGTATTTTTTAGCAGGCGGCCTTACGCCGCAAAATGCAGCCCAAGCGGCAAAACTCCGACCTACGCCCTCGATGTCAGCAGCGGCATCGAAACGGATGGGGTGAAAGATAGAGACAAGATGACATTATTTATGACCACACTAGGTGTTTACAGGAGGTAAACAGATGAGTACAGGAAGATTCGGCTCCTTTGGCGGCCAATATATACCGGAAACGCTGATGAATGAAATTCAGCGCTTGGAAAAAGCCTACGACCATTATAAGCATGACCCGGCCTTTCAGGCAGAATTAAAAGAACTCCTCGATAACTATGCCAATCGGCCGTCGCTCCTTTACTATGCTGAACGGATGACGAAAGATTTGGGCGGTGCGAAAGTCTATTTGAAGCGCGAAGATTTGAACCACACCGGGGCTCATAAGATCAACAACGCCTTAGGGCAGTGCCTGCTGGCTAAAAAGATGGGCAAGACCCGGGTCATTGCCGAAACCGGTGCCGGTCAGCACGGCGTAGCGACGGCGACGGCAGCCGCCTTTTTAGGCCTTGAATGTGAAGTCTTCATGGGGGAAGAAGATACGATCCGTCAGGCTTTGAACGTATACCGCATGGAACTCTTAGGGGCTAAGGTCCACGCCGTTACCTCCGGTTCCCGGGTCCTTAAAGACGCTGTCAACGAAGCCATGCGCGAATGGGTCAGCCGCGTCGACGATACGCATTACGTCATCGGTTCGACCATGGGTCCCCATCCCTTCCCGATGATGGTTCGCGATTTCCAGGCCGTCATCAGTAAGGAAGCTCGTCAGCAGATCCTCGATAAAGAAGGTAAATTACCGGCAGCGGTCCTGGCCTGTGTTGGCGGTGGCAGCAATGCCATGGGTATGTTTTATAATTTCATCGACGATACGGATGTCCGCCTCATCGGCTGCGAAGCTGCCGGCAAGGGCATCGATACCAAACTCCATGCGGCAACGATTGCCAAGGGCGAAGTCGGTATCTTCCATGGCATGAAGTCGATCTTCTGCCAGAATGAAGACGGTCAGATCGACGAAGTCTATTCCATTTCAGCCGGCCTTGACTATCCCGGTATCGGGCCGGAACACGCCTACTTGAACGAAACGGGCCGGGCTCAATACGTTCCGGTCAAAGACGATGAAGCCGTAGAAGCCTTTGAATATTTGGCTCGTACGGAAGGCATCATCTGCGCCATTGAAAGCGCCCATGCTGTCTATGAAGCCATGCAGCTGGCACCGACGCTGAGTCATGATGACAGCATCATCGTTTGCTTATCCGGCCGCGGCGATAAAGACGTCGCCGCTATTGCAAGATATAAGGGGAGGGATTTACATGAGTAAGATTGGCCAGGCCTTTAAAAAGGGCAAAGCCTTTATCGGATTTTTGACGGCAGGTGACCCGTCGATGGAAAAGACCTATGAATACATTCTGACGATGGAAAAGCCGGTGCCGATTTGATTGAAATCGGAATTCCCTTTTCCGATCCATTGCCGAAGGCATCGTCATCCAGGAAGCGGATCTGCGAGCCTTGAAACAAGGGACACGCATTGATGACGTCTTTGATCTGGTAAAGCGCGTTCGTAAGGAAACGCAGATTCCCTTGGTCTTTTTGACCTACCTCAATCCCGTCTTCCATTATGGTGTCGACGCCTTCTTTACTCGTTGCCAGGAAGCCGGTCTCGACGGCATCATCATTCCTGACATGCCCTTTGAAGAACGGGGGGAATGCGCAGCTGCCGCCAAGGCTCACGGCATCGACATCATTTCCATGATCGCCCCGACTTCAAAAGACCGGATCCAGACCATTGCCAAGGCTGGCGAAGGCTTCTTATACATCGTATCTTCTTTAGGCGTTACCGGGACGCGTACGGAAATCAAGACCGACCTCAAGGATATCATCGATACGGCTAAAGCGGTGACCGACGTTCCCTGCGCCGTCGGCTTTGGCATCAATACGACGGAACAGGCCGAAGCCATTGGCCGCGACGCCGATGGGGTCATCGTCGGCAGTGCCATCGTCAAACTGATTGCCAAGTACGGCGACGATGCAGGACAGGCTATTTTTTGACTACGTCAAAGGCATGAAAGAAGCGGCCATGCGCAGCCTTTCCTAAAACGAAAAATCTATCTATTACATAAAATCCGAATGACAACTCAGGTCTGTCATTCGGATTTTTTATTATAAAGAATCGTTATTTATTGCGAATAGGGGTATGAAGAATTGGTCTATAATAATATACCTATTTGGTTGACTTTAGACTTTTTTTCATGATATTATGTTGGAAAGATATTTCTCTTAACGAAATGTTTATATGACTAAGACATATAGTAACCCCTATGGGGATTTTCAGTTTAACAGAAGGAGTGACGACCATGGATTTTGAAATCACGAAACAACAGCAAGCAATTGTCGACCAAGTACGCGATTTTACAGCCAAACGATTACGGCCCGGTGTGGTAGAACGCGATGAAGCTTCGGAATTCCCCCTCGAAGCCTTTAAAGAATTTGGTAAGATGGGCATGTTCGGCCTCTGCTATCCGAAAGCATTCGGCGGCAGCGACGTCGGTTATCTGCCTATATCCTGGCTGTCGAAGAAGTCTCCAAGGTAGATGCCTCCTTTGGCATCGGTTTTCCGTCAACACGTCTCTCTACGGTGGCAGCGTCATGTATTCGTCGGCGACGGATGAACAGAAAAAACGCTTTTTAGCCCCCATTGCATCGGGTCAGGCTATCGGTTCCTTTGGACTTACTGAAGAAACCGCCGGCTCTGATGCTGCCGGCCAGCAGACGATTGCCACCAAAGACGGTGACGGCTATATCTTAAACGGCACTAAGATCTTTAATACCAACGGCCCTATTGCCGATTATACGGTCATCTATGCCCTGACTGACCCGGCACTCGGCATCAAGGCATGTGCGCCTTCGTCTTGGAAAAGGGGATGGAAGGCTTCCACATCGGCCGACTGGAAAATAAGATGGGCATCCGTTCGGCCCAGGTTTCGGAAATGGTCTTAGAGAACGTTCGCGTTTCAGCCGACCGCATGATTGCTAAGCCCGGCGAAGGTTTTAAACTGGCCATGAAGACCCTCGACGGTGGCCGTATCGGCGTCGGCGCTCAGGCTTTGGGCCTGGCAGAAGGGGCCTTTGACATCGCTGTCGAACACTTGAAAAAACGCGAACAGTTCGGTAAACCGCTGTATAAGCAGCAGTACCTGGCCTTTAAGATGGCCGAACTCTACGCCGACATTGAAAAGGCACGCCTGGTCCTTTATAAGGCAGCCTGCCTCAAAGAAGCAGGCAAACCCTTTACGATGGAAGCGGCTGTGGCGAAACTGACCTGCACCGATGTGGCCATGAAAGTGACGACGGAATGCGTTCAGATGCTGGGCGGCAACGGCTATATGAAAGAATACCATGTTGAACGCATGATGCGCGATGCCAAGATTACCCAGATTTACGAAGGGACCAATGAAATTCAAAAACTCGTCATTTCCGGCGGCTTATTCCGATAAGATACGTTTTTTGAAAAGTTATGAAACCATCATAGGAAAAGGGAGGCTGACCGATAGCACGGCTATCGGATCAGTCTCCCTTTTTAGGTACTATATAAGGTTTTTAAAGAATCTTAGTGACCGGCAACGACGCTTTCTTTGGCGTTGGCGTCGAGAGTGTGTGCCAGGTCATGGTCAGTCATGGCGCAGACAGCTGCATCAGACCAAACGTTTTCTGCCGTTTCGACCATATCGATGATGGTGTAAATCGGCAGGATAATGCCCATGATGCCGATCGGAGCTCCGATACTGGACATGAGGGACAAGGTCAGGAAGTAGCATCCCATAGGAACACCGGCGTTGCCGATGGCTGCCAAAACGGCGATGAAGAGCCAGGCAATCATCGTACCCATGGTCAATTCCGTACCACCGTTTTGCATGAGGAACAGGGACGTGACCAGGATGAAGCTGCGCAGCCATTCATGTTGATTGTCGTGCAGATCGGCAGGACGAAGCGCGATACCTGAGGATGAACGTTGAGGCGCTGTTCAGCCGAGGCCAGGGTGACCGGCAGGGTGCCGGCAGAGCTCTTGGTGAACAAGGCGACGGCAATGGCCGGAGCATTTTGCGGAAGACGTGAATGGGGTTTAAACCGCGGACGGCCAAGAAAATCGGCAGGACGATGAAGAACTGAATGAGATTGCCGCCGAGGATGACCAAGGTGTATTTCCCCAAGGCACTGACGATGATGCCGGCTTCAATCTGTGCGGACAGCTGAGCCGAAAAGGCCAGGATGCCGAGCGGTAAGATCCAAAGCAGGGCCCGAATCAGGGCGAAGAGGACTTCCTGCAGGCCTAAGAGGCCTTTGAGCAGGACGGCGCGGTTTTCGGTCTTGGGCATGAAGGCTAAAGCGAGGCCCACAGCAGCTGCGATGAGCATGACCGAAAGGACGTTGCCCGATAAGAAGGGCTGGAGTATATTATTCGGGATAACCGACAGGAAATGATCGTAGTAGGTGACCGATTCGAGTTTCTGCGGAACGCTGGAAACGCCGGAGCTGATCATTTCATGGGCAGATTGCCCGGAGCGATCCAGATGTAGAGTGCCAAACCGATGGCGGCGGCACAAATCGTCGTCAGCAGGGTGTAGGTAACGGCGTGGGCAAAGATGCGCCCCGTTTCTTTTTTAGCACCCAGTGCCGACAAGGTAGTAATGACGGCTAAGGCGATGGTCGGTATAGCGATGAACTGGAATAAGCGCGTGAAAACCGTTGCGATAAAATCGAATAATTGGTTTAATACCGGAATACCGATCCAGCCTAAGATAGCACCGAGGATTAAGGCCCCGATCCATAAGATGAATTGACGGCCTGATGGCGATTGCGATTGTTGCGCATCGCTTCCCGGGCTTGTTCTTGTACTCCGTCTCGTGATTCATTTGACATGAGTATCTTCCCCCTTTGAGAAATATGGACGGCAGTAATAAACTACCGTTTCAGTATATTATAGAAGAGGCAGGCATTCTGTCAATGAAAGAGGCCTTCACATTGTAAAAAAAGACACGTAAAAGGATCGGCACACAAGCGACATATGTATACCGATCCTCACGTTATAGGATTCATATTCATTTAGTTTTTGATTCTGCTTTCGCTAAAACTCAAAACGTTAAAACAGTCATCGTTCGTTACAACTTGCTTAGACTAACCTATTTGAAACACATCACACCCATTCGAAAAGTTCGAAGCACTTTAGATCAAGATAAGTTAATTCGTAATGTTCATCGACGAACTCGTGTTAATCCTATAGACATTATTTAGTTGTTCATGATCAACGCAATGAAAACCAAGTCGGAATCGCTTTTGTTTTCCAAGCCGTGACCCTTACCGTCTGATGTGTATGTAACGTCTCCTCGTTTAACGGTCCGGATTACTCCGTTGTCGTCATATTCTCCCTCACCGGAAAGGATATAATATGCTTCTGCGTTGTCAGTGTGAGCATGAAAACCTAAGGAACATCCAGGTTTCAAGGTGATTTCTGCGAACATACCAACGTCTCCTCGCAGTTCGGTGGCGCTCAGAAGCTGTCTCTTCAAGATGAACCCCTTACCGCCAGCGGCATGTTCGACCTTCTCTACTTCCACTGGACTCACCCCTTTCTAATGCACTTGCAAGGAATGACTTGCTTTCAATTCCTTTTGCATTTCTTGGCTATATTATAGCATAGAATTTCATGATTGTCATGATGTAAACGTAAGTATGTTATGTTATTTATGAATATATCTAAGAATAAACATATCCAAAACGAATGGATTTTTGTTTTCTATCCCTGTAAAATCGGAACGATTTTAGTGCAGTGGGGCATGACATTGATCGTGTAGTCTTCGTTACCCTGTTCTTTTAATGTCTGCTGGGCCAGCTTCCACGCTTCTTCAACGGTGGCTACCGGAATTTGGCCGGTCCGGCGGATATCGTTGAAGTTTTCCGGCCGTGTGACTAAGATGACGGTATTCTTATGAGCCAGGCAGAACAGGTTGAAGGCGACGAAGAAGGGGATGGTGAAGTGAGCCCGCAGGCCGTTTCCATTTCTTCCATCGTATCGTATTTGAAACTATCGAGGTAGATGGCTGGTTCTCTAATGTCGCGGGCCTCCATGATGGCGATGACGATGCCCCCTTCTTTGACGGCCATTTCTGCCGGATCGTAGCACTTGCTGCCCTGGTAGAGGCTGACGTCGCTAGGGTAGCCGCCGGCGCAGGCAAAGACGACGTCGGTTTTCTGCTTCATGGGAACGCGCTGGATATCGAGGACGGCTTCCGTGCCGGCATGCCAGGCTTCATACCAGTCGCCACCGACCATGCGGCAGATTTCGCCGTCGGCATTGATGATGGAATGGACGAGGAAGCAGGGATTGATCTTGCTGCAGGCTTCGACCATGTCATCGTTTAAGGGATTGTCTTCAATCATGAGCGAGCGGGTCTGGGATTGACGCCGTGACCGAATTCATCGGCCAGGGCATGGCAGTGATTGCGCTGAATCGTTTCAAAGCCCGATACGCCGGGCAGGATGAGTTTGCGACCGCCGCCAAAACCGGCGAAGAGGTGGGTCGTAATGCCGTCGATGATGATGACCTTGTCGGCGTCGACGACGTGTTTATTCAGCTTCAGCGGTGTGCCCAGCTTGGTTGTGCCGCAGTCGACGAGGGTCGGATCCATGCAGTCGTGCTGATAGGTCTTGATGCGGTCGATGACGTCCTGACCGCAGACGGCGACGTCTTCTTCCGGCGTCTGGGCCCGGTGGGAGCCCTGGGAAAAGACGATGTAAATGTCGTCGTCGGGAATGCCCGCTAGATTCAATTCATCGACGACGTAGATGAGGAACTGGTTGGAACGGTTCCAGGTACGGGTAATATCGGCGACGACCAGGCAGACCTTGTCGCCGGGCTGTACCTTTTCGCGCAGAGGGGCGCTGCCGATGGGGTGGCGCATACAGTCGATGGTCGCCTGTTTTACGTCGACGGCGGGAACGTGCTTTCCCTCCATGACGTCGGAAATATGTTCTTCCGGCAGTTTTACCGTTTGTGTCGTTTCACCAATGCTGAAAGTAAATTCTTTTAATGCCATGCCTATCACCACTTCTTTTTTAAAATTAATTATCGAGTTGTAACTTATTATATCATGATAAACCTGGCATGCAAGATAAAAGTTAAAACAATTGGGAATATTAACAGGCCATCGGTCATACGTTTCCGATATAGACGTGGCGCAGGTACTTCCCGGCAGTGACGGCCAGCCGCTGAAGGGTATCGATGGGCGTCATAGGCGTCGTATCCCGGTAGCGGGGAAAGTAGCGGGTGAGGTGGAGGGGCATCGTTTCATCGATGGCAGCCAGCCAGCGGCTTCGCCGTCCATCGGCTCTTCATCGTCGTTTTTCCCGGGAATGATGAGGGTCGTCACTTCGACGTGACTTGCGGCAGCGGCGGCGGTAATCGTCTCTAAGACCGGCTTTAGCGAAGCGCCACATTGGGATCGATAGAAATCCTCGGAAAACCCTTTGAGGTCGATATTCCAGGCATCGATATAGGCAGGAGGGCTTGGAGAGGGCCTTTTTCGATATAGCCGTTGCTGACCATGACGTTGAACAGGCCGCGCTCTTTCATCAGCCTTGCCGTCTGGAGGATAAATTCATAGCTGAGGGTCGGCTCATTGTAGGTATAGGCCAGGCCGATATTGCCCTGAGGGACGTATTTTTCAGCCAAGGCGACGACCTCTTCCGGCGTCAGGTCCCGGGACGAGGCCGGCTGCTGGGAGATCTGCCAGTTCTGGCAGAAGGGACAAGTGAAGTTACAGCCCCAGGAACCGAGGGACAAGATGGCTGCGCCGCCGTGAAAATGATAGAGCGGCTTTTTTTCAATGGGATCCAAGGCGATGGCCGTTACTTTTCCGTAGTTTAAGGCTGACAGGGTCGTGCCGTCGAAATAGCGCGTCTGGCAGCGACCGTAATGGCCCTTTTCGATGCGGCAGCGATGAGGGCAGAGGCCGCAGACGGCCCTGCCGGTCCCATCGAGGGTATAAAAGGCTGCTTCCATAGGCGACTCCTACTTGTAACGATCGACGGTGAAACGGTAGAGGTCGGGCTGTATCTGCGGAGGGATGCCGGCCTTTTCTTTGGCGATGCTGATCTGCTGCTCTACCGTGTCTACGCCTTCGAGGTCGGGCAATAAGAGGCCAGTCCGGGCGTGGCTCATGACGATGACGCCGTACTTTTTAGGATTGAGTTCACTGGCCGAAGCGACGGCTTCTGGTTTTCCCAAGACGTCGACGGAGATGTCGATATCTTCGAGTTCTTCTAAGCTGACCGGCGAGAATCGCGGGTCCCGGGTTGCTGCCGAGACGGCGTTGTGGATGATTTCACTGGCTGTATTCAGATGCATGGGCAGGAAGGTGCCGATGCAGCCGCGCAGACGGCTTCCCTTATGAAGGGATACGAAGGTGCCAGCTTGATCCTGCAGTTCTTCCGGCAGATCTCTGGGGACGGCCATCAAAGCGTGATGCTGCAGGTAGTAGGTAATGCTTTCGCGGGCCAGGCGGACGCGGATGTCCGAAGGCGCCCTTTTTTCGACCTGATCTTCCTGTCCTTCCGGAAGGTAGAGGGCGACGCCGTAGCCGACGCCGAAGGGGGCTTCATAGGCATAGACCGGCATGACCGGGCGGAAGTGGCGCAGGACGCCGAAGAGAAAGTAGACCGACGGCAGGCCGCAGGTGGCGATTTCATCGATGAAGCTGCGGCTGAGGTCGCTGAGGCCTGAAAGATTTTGTTTGAGCAGGGCTTCCATGACCAGCTTATCGAAGACGGCGCCGTTCGGTGTATAGCCATTGGGAGAGCCCTGAAGGAGTCGGTGTGACAAGTCGCCCGAGGCGATGACGGCAATGCGCCGGCCCAGGGTTTTCGCGGCCTTTATAACGATGTCGCCTAAGCGGGTCATGCTGTCGTAATCGTCAAAGCGGGGCGCCATGAGGACGATGGGCCCGGTGAAGCCGGCTTTACGAAGGTAATATAAGGGGACGAAAGTGCCTGGTCGACGCTGAGGGGATGGCCGAATCGGTCGCTCCAAGCGGCGTCGAGGCGATAGACATCGGTCTGTTGGCTGGCCTGATGGACGATTTCTTCGACAAGGTCCATGTCGGTCCGGACATCCATCGAAAGCTCCGGATAGCCGAAGGCGGCCAGGTTGCCGTAGAGGCGGGGCGCGGCGATGATGGCGGCGCCGTCGGGAAATACGTAATTATGGGGCGATACGATGACCAGTGTTTCCGGTTTTTGACTGACGATCAATGCCGAAGCCGCTTCGACGGCCTCGACGGTGGCGGCCATTTTGGACAATTCCGGGCCGCCTATTTCGGGCAGCATGATGGGCGGATGGGGAAAGAATCCGGCTGCTGCACAGACGTGTTCCATCGTGATTACCTCCTTTGCTGTGATGGATAGTTAGAGTCAACTTTATTATACCCCAATCGGCAGGGCCTCATAGACCGGGGCCCGTTCTAAGCACGAAAAAAAGGACTATCTAGTGATAGTCCTTTGAATCAATATTCCTTATCTTCCAAGAGGCTGGTCTGCCCGAAGCGGGTCACCAGATCCTTGCGTTCCATCTTCCACTTGGACGAGGCGATGGACATGGTAGGATCGTAATTGGGCGACTGCATGTTGAGGATGCCGCAGATAAATTCGTATTCCAGGTCATTGGTAAAGAACTTGTCTTTATTGGCTTTGACGGCGGAGACGACGTCGGGATTTCGCTGTTGATAGCCTTCGGACAAGTAGACGAACATGGGGATGCGCAGGACTTTGAAGCTGGCGCTGTCCGGCTGACGGGCTACGTCGGGATCGCTGCCGTGATCGGAGAAGTAAACCATGGCGTCGAGGTTGAGGTTTTCCCGGGCGTAGTCAAAAATCTGGGACAAGACCCAGTCCGTGTAGAGGACGGTGTTGTCGAAGTCGGCGGCGCGGTTCAGATGGCCGTCGTCAAACTTCTGGAACTCCTTGGGGTAGCGGTTTCGGTATTCGATATGGCTGCCCATGAGATGGAGGACGACGAAGTTCTTTTCCTTGGGGTTGACGCGCTTTAAGAACTGTAAGAGGGCACCGTCCTGTGTCGATTCCTTCAAATCGCGGTCGACCCATTCCGAAACGTCGGCCGTATTGGCGACTAAGGTGATCGGTGTATCGGCGACGCCGACCGAACCCTGGTTGCTGAACCAGTACGTCTTATAGCCGGCTTTTTTGGCCATGTCGATGATGGAAATCGATTCGTTGAAAGGCTTGTTATTATAGAAATTCGACTCCGTCAAGGCGTGCTCGAGGACCGGGACGGTGTACCAAACGCTGCTGTAAGCGTTGGTGAACAAGGTAAAGTCGGGATTGGCCTTCATGGCGGTCAGCACGGCGTATTGGGACGTGGTCGGGATTATAGGCGTTCATCAAGGTTCGCGTTTCCGATTCGCCGATGACGACGACGACCGTATTGGGATAATCGGCCGGATTCAGTTGGACGGCCTGTAAATTGGCGAATTTAGAATCATGGTTTTCGGCATATAAGGCCGAACGCTGCATGTAATCGTGGGTATCGAGGAAGGTCCGGACCGGGAACGATTCCGGCAGGATTTCTTCCCCTAAGGCGACGATGGACGGGGCGATGATGAATAGGACCGATAAAATCGGAATCAGTTTGCGGTACGTTTCCGTCCGGGGCAGGACGTCCTGACGATAATTTAGCAGGAACAAGGCGCTGAGGAGGGCGGCCAGACTGACGACGATGGTTGCAATCTTAGTCACGCCCAGGGACTGGAAGTATTCCAGCGTTTCGGCGGCCCGGTCTGAAAGATGAGCAAAGCCCCCGACGTCGTGATCGACGAGTGGTACAGGGCGTAGTAAGCCCATTGGAGGATGATGAGGAAGACGCCGATCAGCTGGACGATGGTCATGATGAGGGACCCTAATTTTCGCGGCACATACTGCTTGATGAGCATATTCAGGCAGAAGAAGATGGCAAAGAAATAGAGTCCGACGTAGATGTCGTAGATGTTGTTTAGATAAATCGTGTTGGTGTTTATGAGAGACACGTAACTGAGATAAGGCCCGGTCACGATCCAGCCGAGGCCGATGAGAGCCGGCGGCAGCACGTTCTGCACCGATAGGTGCTTCCAGTAAAAGGCCAGGGACAAGACGACGGCGGTGACGCCCGGAAGCAGACCAAAGGTCATGTCGCAATGTTGTCAGGCCCCATTCCCAGGGATACGATGAACTGCCATTGGAAGCAGGCGATATAGACGATGGCAAAGACGAGGAACAGACGAAGCAGTCTGTGTCGCCATTTTTTGAGTGCATTCATTGCGAAGTACATGGATTTGATCTACCCTCTCTATCTCTAGTGTAAAAACGATGTAAACAATGTAAACAACGTGTATCTTCTATATTATACATCAAATACACGGAATAACATAGAGAAAAATGCAAGGATTTCTCGATAAAAAAGGGACTTAAAATTCTCTTTTTGTGCATAGCCGGAAACTATGAAAATCCTTCGGTAGATACGTATTATACAGGCTGAGTGGCCTATGATACACTGAGTGTAAAGAGGCATAATGGCATAAAAATCGAAACTGCAACGGTTTGATGAAAAAACTGTTTGCCAATAGAAACAGTCATATCGTTGAAAGTGGACATATATTAAAGGAGGTCATCATAATGGAAAAAGAAATGCTGAAAAAAATGGGGTTTGCGACACAGGCGATTCATGCCGGTGCCATGAAGAATGAATTTGGAGCGCTCACCAATCCGATTTATCAAACGTCTACCTTTATTTTTGACTCGGCGGAACAGGGCGGCAATCGTTTTGCCCTCCAGGAACCGGGCTATATCTATTCCCGCCTTGGCAATCCGTCTAACACCCAGGTCGAAGAAAAAGTGGCCATGCTCGAAGGCGGCGAAGCCTGCTGCTCCATGGGATCCGGTATGGGCGCCATCTCGTCGGCTCTGTGGACGCTGCTCAGCGCCGGCGATCACGTCGTTGCCGGCGACACCCTTTATGGCTGCACCTTTGCCCTGCTCAACCACGGCATGACCCGCTACGGTGTAGACGTATCCTTCGTCGACATTACCGACCTCGACGCCGTCAAAAAAGCGATCAAACCGAATACCCGCGTTGTCTATTTGGAAACGCCGGCCAATCCGACCTTGAAGATTTCCGATATTGAAGGCATCAGCAAGATTGCCCATGAAATGGGCGACATTACGGTCGTCGTCGACAATACCTTCTGCTCGCCCTATATCCAGAAGCCCTTGGCGCTTGGCGCGACGTCGTCGTTCATTCGGCTACGAAATATTTGAACGGCCACGGTGACGTCATTGCCGGCTTCGTCGTAGGCAAACTGGACTATATCACCAACGTCCGCCTCTTCGGCCTCAAGGATATGACCGGGGCCGTCCTCAGTCCCTTTGATGCCTTCCTCATTTCCCGCGGCATGAAGACCTTAGCCCTGCGCATGGAAAAACACTCGTCCAACGCCATGAAGGTCGCTGAATTCTTGGAAACCCATCCGGCAGTCAAGAGCGTCGCCTATCCGGGTCTCAAGAGCTTCCCGCAGTATGAACTGGCTAAAAAACAGATGAGCCTTCCCGGCGGCATGATTTCCTTTGAATTAAAAGGCGGCAAGGAAGAAGGGGCTGTGGTCATGAATAACGTCAAGCTGTGCAGCCTGGCCGTATCCCTGGCGATGCCGAAACCCTCATTGAACACGCTGCGTCCATGACCCACTCGACGTATACGCCGGACGAATTAAAGGCTGCCGGTATCAGTGAAGGACTGGTCCGCCTGTCGGTCGGCCTCGAAGATCCGGAAGACATCATTGCCGATCTCAAACAAGCCCTTGATTTAGTCAAATAAATGAATCGCTATTACTGGTGATAACAGAGGCGTCCTGAAATGTTTCGGGACGCCTGTTTGTTATCGTTAATAGGGTCTGTACATAAGATATAGTTTGTTTTTATGGCTTAAATAGCCTTTGACTATATAAATCTTAAGTGAATATATATTATACAAAGAAAATAATATGATGTACAATAAAGAAAAGATCGTGAGACAGGCCGTTACGCCCGGCGATAGCTCTTTCGGAACGCGGTTCAGCATAAATCGTCCGTGCGTGATTGGCCGGCAGGCCCTGCTTCTGTGATACGGCGCCACTACAGATCGGAATAGGGCCGTGCCAAACAATACTCTCTCGGTGTGAAAGGAGACGACTTATGAACGAAAATGAAGGCCTCGAAAAGAAGGTGGAAAAGGCCATTACTAAGGAGCGGCGTTTGGAAAACAACCCGATAAAACCAAATGCGCTGCCTTGATTCCCTTTGTCGTATTCATTGTAGTCTATTTGGGAAGCGGCATTATTTTGGATATGAGTGGCATGGAAATGGCATTCTACCAGTTCCCGGCCCCGCTGGCAGCGGCTATCGGTGCGATTACGGCATTTATCCTTATCCGGGACAGTAACTTTGACGAAAAATTTGAAACCTTTGTCAAAGGCTGTGGTGACTCGAACATCATTATCATGTGCATTATTTATCTCTTGGCCGGCGGCTTTGCGGCTACCTGTAAGGCCATGGGCGGTATCGACTCGACGGTTAATCTGGGCCTGACCTATATTCCACCAGAATACTTAGCAGCCGGCGTCTTCGTTATCGCCAGCTTCATCGCTACGGCAACGGGTACATCGGTCGGCAGTGCCGCAGCTATCGGGCCTATTGCTGTCGCCGTCGCGGAAAAGCGGGGATCCCCCTGCCGCTGATGATCGGCTGCGTCATGGGCGGCATCATGCTCGGCGATAATCTCTCTATCATTTCCGATACGACCATCGCCTCGACGCGGACCCAGGGCTGCGCTATGAGAGATAAGTTCCGCCTTAATTTTTGGCTGACCCTGGTGCCGGCTATTTTAACGGTCATCCTGCTCATCTTCTTTGGCGGTTCTGAGACGGCTGTCAGTGCCGGTGATCATCCTTTCAATTTGATTAAGGTTTTGCCGTATATCGTCGTTTTGGTAACGGCCGTTGCCGGTGCCAACGTCTTTGCCGTCCTCGTCGGCGGTACCCTTCTGGCAGGGGCTATCGGCCTCTTTTACGGCGATTTGTCGGCCCTTACGTTTGCTCAGGCTATTTACAAGGGCTTTTTGGGCATGACCGACATCTTCTTCCTGTCCATGCTGACCGGCGGCTTAGCGGCCATGGTCAACAAGGCCGGCGGCATCGCCTATCTCTTGGCTACGGTCCAGCGCTTTATCAAGGGTAAGAACTCTGCTGAACTGGGGATTTCTGCCCTGGTATCGATTACCGACATCGCTACGGCCAACAATACCGTTGCCATCATCATCAACGGCGAAGTGGCCAAGCGCATCTGCTATAAGTTCCACGTCGATCCCCGCCGCAGTGCGGCCCTCTTGAGCACCTTCTCGACGATTTTCCAAGGCCTCGTTCCCTATGGGGCTCAGATGCTGATCATGGCCGGCTTTTCTAACGGTAAGGTGTCGCCGCTGGAAGTTCTGCCATACTGCTGGTTCATCTATCTCCTCGGCATTTCGGCTATCATTTCCGTTTTCATTCCCTTCTCGGACGGTTTTATCCGCCGGGATCCTTGGAATTTCGAAGCCCAAAAGCCGCAGAGCCAGGTTACCGGCTCGGATGAAAAGGCGGCGGCCTTGTAAGGGCTGATTGGTGAATATAAAATAGCTCTTCCCCCGGCGCATGGGGAAGAGCTATTTTTTACGCAATTTATTCAAATTGGTGTTTGGTAATGACGCTTTGAGCGATTCTTTCCGGTGCCTGTTTGGCCGGCTGATCTTCGGCGATGACGTGACTGTTGACCAAGGTCTTTTCGAGCTGCTCGATGTAGGCTCTGGCGGCTAAGGGCAGGGGCGTTTCCTGCAGCTTGATCCAGCCGACGCGCATGATATCCAAGGGATTTTTCATGGGAATCGAGACGATGGGCCACTTTCGCCCGTCCCGGAATAAGATGCCCGTACCGATGGTATAGGCGTCGGTGGCGGCGATGACACTGAATAAAGTCGAACGGTCGGTCGTGCTGATTTCCCGGTCGGGCTTGATGTCGGGGATGACGACCTCTTCGGCAACTGGTACGAATCTTCTTCCTGAGTATATTGAATATAAGGATAGGGCCGGAGCTGGTCAATCGAAAGTGACGGGTATTGGGCCAGGGGGTGATTGGCTTGGAGAAAGACCGACGGCGGGTACGAAAAGAGCTCGGTAAATTTCAGCCTGTTTTTACGAAGGGTCCGAGTCATAAATTTCTGGGTCATCTTAGAGATAAAGATGATGCCGATTTGGCTGCGCTGGGTGACGACGTCCTGAATGACCTGTGATGTGCGGCCTTCGCGGAAGGTAATGGCATACTGCGGTTTTTTGGCCAGGGTCTGTAGGTAGTCCGTAAAGGCGTCGACGGCAAACATATAGTGCTGGGACGAGATGGAGAGGCGCAGCTTGTTTTGGCTCGGCTGGTGAGGATTGAAATGTTCCCGCAGATTGGTCGTCTGCTCGATGATATGATTGGCGTAGTTAAGAAATTCCAGGCCTTCCGGCGTAAAGGTGATGCCGTGGCGGTTCCGCTCGAGGATGGTGATATGGAATTCTTTTTCGAGTTCCTTGATGGTCGTACTCAGCTGGGCTGGGCGATGAATAAGGCTTCAGCAGCCGCCGAGATGGAATTGTGTTTTGATAACTCAACGATGTAATAAAGCTGTTGCAGGGTCATAAAAGGCACTTCCTTCGTTCGTTGATGCGGGATGTGATTCCGGTAATGATGGATAGTTTTATTGTAACAGAGGATACGACAATTTTAAAGAAAGGATGATGAAACTAAAGCGGCGGCAGAAAGAACGGCCATTGCGGGCCGGATTTGGGCTTTCCGAGATAGAAAAAGAGGCAGACGCCGTAGATGTCTGAAAAGAAAAAGGACTCCTTTGTAAAAATTTATAAAAAAAGAACTTGCAAAATATAGACGGCCATGATAGAATAATTATCGTTGAGGCACTACGTGCCGATACAATGGAAAACGGCCCCGTGGTGTAGCGGTTTAACATGTCGCCCTGTCACGGCGAAGATCGTCAGTTCAAATCTGATCGGGGTCGCCATTTTTTTTGCTCAGGTAGCTCAGTCGGTAGAGCAGGGGACTGAAAATCCCCGTGTCGGCGGTTCAATTCCGTCCCTGAGCACCAACAATATCATGTCATGCGGTTGTGGCGGAATGGCAGACGCGCTACTTTGAGGGGGTAGTGAGCGTAAGCTCATGGGGGTTCAAGTCCCCCCAACCGCACCATAGCTTCTCTAAGAGAAGCAGCGAATAGAAACGGCCCCGTGGTGTAGCGGTTTAACATGTCGCCCTGTCACGGCGAAGATCGTCAGTTCAAATCTGATCGGGGTCGCCATATTCTTTTTTTAATTTTATATGCGGTTGTGGCGGAATGGCAGACGCGCTACTTTGAGGGGGTAGTGAACGAAAGTTCATGGGGGTTCAAGTCCCCCCAACCGCACCACCTGAACGGTCCTACCGCTATGCGGCAGGACCGTTTTTTATAGGCATGAATCCACTCCGAATGGAGATATAGACCATGGATAAGGAACACGTTTTTTTTGAAAACTATGCCAAACACTGGGACCGGGACCGGAAAGAAAGCCGGGAAGTCCTATCGGAATTTTTACGCCTGATGGCGCTGAAACCGGGGGCGGCCGTCCTCGATGCCGGCTGCGGAACCGGCGTCTTCCTGCCCTATCTGGCCGATGCCGTCGGATCTGACGGGACGGTAGAAGGGTTCGATTACTCTCAGCAGATGATCGACGTGGCGAAGGAAAAATTTTCATCGTTGCCGAACGTCGCCTTTACGACGGGAGACGTCCTTAAATATCATTTTGAGGGCCAACGATACGATGCCGTCTGCTGCCTTAATTTTTATCCCCATATCGCCGATCACAGCCGCGACGTCATCCGCCGCCTGTACGATGCCATTGCCCCGGGCGCATGCTGGTCATCATGCACGACATGTCCCGCAAGGCTGTCAATGCCATTCACGGCGGGGCACCGATTCTGCCGCCGGTCGATATCCTGGGGGAAAAACTGATCAGTGCCGGCTTTTCGGTTACCGTCGCCATGGATACGGAGTCCTTTTATTTTATCAAAGCCGTAAAAGACGCCGCTGCCGACGATTTTGTCTACGACGATGATCCGTCACCGGCATCCGTTTCAAAACCCGGGAAGGGCCACCATCACCACCATGCCGAAACGAAGCGGGTCATGAACCGCTTATCCCGCATCAGCGGCCATATCGAAGCCATTAAGCGCATGGTCGAAGAGGAGCGGGACTGCAGCGACGTCTTGGTTCAGCTGGCTGCCGTCCATTCGGCCATTGCCGGTGTGAGCCGGGTCATCTTAAAGGATCACATCGACCACTGCATCGTCGATGCCATTCGCGACGACGATGAAGCTGCCGTAGAAAATCTTAAGAAGGCTATTAATACCTTTGTAAAGTAATGGTATAATGGAACTATCCATTGTGAAAGGGTGTGACTGCCATGCAGTTTCGGGTATTAAACGGTGATATATCGGAATGGAATACCGACGGAATCGTATATTCTGCCAGTTCAACCCTGTTGCCGACAAGTCCCGTCAGCCGTAAGATTCATCAAAGAGGGGGCATTTCTTTTTCGGCCTATTGCCGCCATATCGGTATGTGCCACGTCGGCCATGCGTCATGACCAAGGGCTGCCAATTAAAAGCCGCCTTCGTCATTCATGCCGTAGGACCGTACTGGGCCGGCGGCAAACGGGAAGAAGAGAAATCGCTCTTATCGGCCTGCCGGGAGGCCCTGGATTTGGCCCGGGAAAAGAAGTTGAAATATTTGGCACTGGCTCCGCTGAGTTCCGCCGATAAAGGCTATCCCCTGCGGCGAGGGGCAGCCGCCGTCGTTCCCTTGCTGCTCACCGAGAGCGGCGATTTTGATCGACTGGATATCGTCTGTGCCGACGAAAGGGAACAGGCCGCGTATACGGAGCGGCGGTGTTCTTTTGGCTCCATCAACTTCGGGACGCCCCAGCCGGCGAAAGAGACGGGCTGGCGGCGAAGTCCTCAACGGCCCTGGCCTTGCTGCAAAGCCGTGAAGGAACGCCGGATCCCATCGTCCTGGCCGGGAAGGTGAAGGCTGTAGACGCCATCATCCAGCCCTTTTTACAATTGACCAAGCCGAGCCTGGCCGATGTCGAACAGACGGCATTGAAGATTCGGGCCTTGTATTCAGAAAACAGAGAGAAAGGGGAGTAGCCCATGGCCTCGACCATAGGAACCCATGAAATGGACGCTTCCATCCAGTGTCCGGCATGCCAGGCGTCCGGCGTATTCCATACCTGGGATATCATTGACGCCGGCGATGCAGCGCTGAAGGACCGCGTCCTTTTTGATGAAAACTTATTTTTTTACACCTGTCCTCACTGCCACAGCAAGATCCATATTGAAAGCAAGTGCCTCTATATCGATCGGGAAAAGAAACTCTTGATATGGCATATCCCGGACCCAAAGGAAAAGGTCACCCTTGGTGAAGTCCAGGCGGCCTTGGGGACGACGTCTTTTTCAGAATACACCTGTCGGGCCGCATTGACCTGGGGCGAATGGCGGGAAAAAATCATCGAATGCGAAGGCGCTTACGACGACCGCCTGTATGAAATCATTAAATACGGTGCCTATCAGCTGCTCAGCAAGGACGATAAAGAACGGCTTCCCCTGGAGGCCTATCATATCGACTATGCCGACGACAGCCATGATCCGGAACAGTTAGCCCTGGTATTCATGCGCAGGGATGAAAAGGGGATGGCTTATGTCTACCCCATTACGAACCGGCTGAAGGATGTGACTAAGGATATTTTCATGCCGATTATCGAGCAGCTGTCCCGTGAGGACCAGGCCCCCTTTGAGCGCTTCGGCTATGCCTGGGCCAGTCAGTTCATGACCTACCTTATCAAGGCCGCCGAAGCCGATGCCAATCGGGAAACGTACGGCAATCTCATCGGATTCTGGATTAAAACAATCGGCGAAGAAATCTTCCACACGGCGGTAAAACCGCAGGCTTAGTAGGAATGAAAATGGCTTCACTGTCGGCTGAATCGGGATTCTGCCCGGGGAAATTACTGCCCCTGCGGCAGCCCCGATTTATTGACAGATTATTTGATAAAAAATATAATATTATTAATAGTTTAGGGTTTTAAAGATACCTGTTTATCTATTGATTTTTAGAGAAGAAAGGGCGCATTTGATGTTTTCAATTTTAAAACGAATTATGTTGACTACGGTTATTGCAATTGGCTTTATGATTGGCTCCATGACGGTGACGGCCCAGGCCGATATGCCGCCGACGATTGCCGAATCGGCGTGCATGATTGATATCGATACGGGAAAAGTATTATATCAGGTCAATCCGACCAAGTGGGTCCATCCGGCCAGTACGACAAAAATCGTTACCTTGATTACGGCATTAGATCAGTATAAAGATAAACTGGATCAGCTTTGCAGATTTCTTGGGAAGCGGCCAATACCGAACCTTCGAGCCTTGGAATCGCGCCAGGAGATCCGATCACCATCCGCGAAGCGCTGCGGGGCATGATGGTCGTATCCGGCAATGATGCTGCCGTCGCAGTTGCGCAAACCTTGGGCGGTTCCGTTGAAGGCTACGCTGAAAAGATGAACGCTGAAGCTGTTAAAATGGGGGCAGCCCATACGAATTTCGTCAATCCAAACGGACTGACGGCAGCTCATCACTATACGACGGCCCTGGATATGGCGAAGATGGCCGCCTATGGGATGAAAAATTTTCCTGAATTCCGGTACATCGTCGGCCTCAAATCTTATGACGTCCATTATTTAGATAATCGGGCACCGAAGCATGTCACGACGACGAACCATTTCCTGACCAGTGGCTATGAAGGGGCCAATGGCATTAAGACGGGCTTTACCAACGCTGCCGGCGACTGCCTGTCGCATCGGCGACGAGAAATGGCCATACCTTAGTATTGGTCCTGTATAATGATGACAATCGATGGACCGATGCTCCGGCCATTTTAGACTACGGGTTCCGCCGGTTACAGACCGGGAACTAGGCTGATTGAATCGTTTCTGAGGGGGGATTGTTATGGCGCGTGTGTTAATTATTGATCAAGACCGGATGATTGCGGCTATCGAACGCGATTTTCTGGAGACGAACGGCTTTGATGTGGCCGTCGCCATGACAGGAAAAGAAGGGATGAAACTTTTTGATGGGGGCGATATCGAGGCGGTCATCCTCGATGTCACTCTTTCCGATACGGATGGTTTTTTGCTGTGCCGTAAACTGCGGGCCATCAGTAACGTCCCCATTCTCTTCGTTACGGCCCGAGACGCCTTGGAAGATAAGATAAAAGGACTCAGCCTGGGGGCCGACGATTATATCGTAAAACCTTTTAATCCGTCGGAAATGATTGCTCGCTTAAAAGCACATCTCGATATCCATGAACGCCTCTTAGGCAGCCAGCGGACGGAGACGGACAACAGCAAGCCCGATATCCAAATCGGCGATCTCCGCATCTTTGTCAAACGGCACCAAGTCTTTCGCGGCAGCCAGGAAATTGCCTTGACGGGCAAAGAATTCAACTTGCTTTTATTTTTAGCCCGTCACCCCAATCAGGTCTTTTCTAAAAAATACCTCTTTGAAATGATCTGGCATCTCGACGCCTTAGGGGAATTGGCGACGGTCACGGTCCATGTCAATCGCCTGCGGGATAAGTTGAATGAAGTAGAGCCGCCGTTTACGGCGATTGAAACAGTCTGGGGAAACGGCTATCGTTTTCGCGTAGAAGAATAACAAGTTGTTGTCTATATAGGCAATAAAAAAAGGGAGCCCTCGTAAGTGAACCGACCCCCTAAAGTTGGACCAAAAATTCAACTTTAGGGGGTTAATTTTATGGCAAAATATAGTTATGAATTTAAGATGCAGATTGTTCTCG
>ENA-OQBJ01000369-OQBJ01000369.1-human-gut-metagenome-genome-assembly--contig:-NODE-369-length-24142-cov-5.385259_pt1 | contig 24142 bp, 28 predicted proteins | sample MGYA00242743_ERZ504545 | MGnify/ENA primary metagenome ERZ504545 (study PRJEB26092, sample SAMD00036252) | human gut metagenome | host: Homo sapiens | study: EMG produced TPA metagenomics assembly of...
GCCGCGACCCGTTCGACGCGCCTCGCCCCGCCACCGACGCCGTCGCCCATGGCGTGGTCATGCCCGGTATGGATATCACGCTGAAATCGCTGAAGAACCCGTTCCTGTTTCCGTCTCGCGGACGGACGATTCGCCATCGCCGCGACCCGTACCGCCCGCGGCGGTGAACCGGATGGTTCCGAACGGTCGGCATTCCTGCTCGCCATCAGCATGATCTGACGGCGTTCGACCAGCGGGGGCTGGTGCTGTTGCGCACCACCGGCGGGGTCAATCGCCCGTCCGTCTCTTTCGACGTCGCGGACGCATGCTACGTCGTCTCCTGGACCGGTGACGATGGCAAGGCACGCACCGCGCGGACGGCCGATATCGTAGCCGCCGCCGGTTCGGGCAGGCCGCTTGATGTCGTGGAATCGGCGTCGTCGCAGCCGTTGCGTCAGACCGGGGATTGCGGCATTCCGAACGCCGTCGTCGGCAACAGCATCGCCATCAGTGAGCCGGAGGCCGAGCGCCTGATCGAGCGCTTCGGCCGCATCCGCAATACCGGAACGTCCGTGCCCGCCCAGCGAATCGATGCGGGCCTGCATGGTGAGGATGCCCGGAATGCGGTTCTGGCCTTGGCCGCGACCCGTGCGGAACTGTCATACAGCGACGGCTCGCAGGCCGCACGCGCGGTGGATTGGAACATGGCCCAGCTTGAGGCCATCGCCCAGGAGACCTCCGAGGGAACGCTCAAGGCCGGCCAGACCCGTACCGTCGAAGGTGTGATCCGCCAGAGCGTCTATCCGGTGCCGTTCGCGGTGGAGCGCGCCGACCCGTCGGTGTTCGCGTGGAAGTTCAATGGCAAGCCGATGTTCATGTTCATCGCCACCGATGACACCGACGGCAATTGCGTGGACCCGAACGACGGCAGAACCATATGCCGCTGCGCATCGCCGACTCCATCGAAGCGCTTTCCGACGCCGCGGGTGGACGGGCCAGGGAGATCGATCTGCTCGCATGCGGCGATCTCAATAGCGAAGATCGTCCGATGACCGGCTGCTTCTGGGCTCCGGAACTGCATGTGATCGGCGGCAAGCTGTCGGTCCTGTTCATGCCCTGCTTCGATGGGCCGCGCGTCAATCCCGACGGCACCCCCAACGATCGTGCCGGCAAACCGGACATGTGGACCGGCAGCTGCCACATCATGCAACTCAAGCAGCATTCCGACGGCACTGATTTCGATCCACGCGAGCCGGAGAACTGGACGGTGCCCGAGCCCATCCTCGACCCGGATGGTGAGACGCTCAATCCGATCCAGCGCATTTCGCTTGACATGACCGTGTTGTGCGATTCAGGCCGCTGGTACTACGCATGGCAGCAGGTCGGCAGCATCTGGATCGCCAGCTTCGACCCAGGTCGTCCGGCGAAGCTCACCAGCAAGCAAAGCAGATTGTCGTGCCGGAATTCGCATGGGACAACATGATCGCCGAAGGGCCGAACGCCATCATGCATGACGGAACGATTTTCCTGATCTACTCGGGCTCGCTGGTCGGGATCGACTACACGACCGGCTTGGTCACCGCCCCGGCTGGACAGGGGGCCGATCTGACCGACGCCAGCGTATGGACGAAGCTCGATTACCCGCTGCAGAAGTCCGGCGTATACAACGGGCGGTGGCAGCTTGGCACCGGTCACGGCATGTGGTCGCATGACGAGGACGGCAACCTCATCTACGTGTTCCACAACGCCGAATACGAGCACGGCCGCTATGGTGGCCGCGACGCCCAGGTGCGCCGCGTGCACTGGTCCAAGGAGGCATGCCCATCCTGGATATGCAAACAGCGGAGGAACTCGACCCCGACTATGCTGGTGTAACAATGGAGGTTGGTTTCTTCGATGCCGACTGAGTCCGCTGGATGACAAAAGGGGTATATATGCCGAAGCGAACGGGGGGGAACGGCGAGCATGTCGTGACCATGCGTGAGGTGGCCAAGGCGGCCGGAGTGTCGATCAAAACCGTCTCCAACGTGGTCAACGACTACGAATTCGTCTCGCAGGCCACGCGCGACAAGGTCAACAAAGCCATCGTGGAACTGGGATACACGGTGAACGTATCGGCGCGCAACCTGCGCCGAGGGCAGACCGGCATCATCGGCTTGGCCATTCCCGATCTGCAGATGCCGTATTTCGCGCAGCTGTCATCGCTGGTCATCGAAGAAGCGAAGAAAGTCGGTCTGCGCGTGATCGTGGAGCCGACGCAATATTCGCGCGATGGCGAGTTGGAAGCGCTGCACGGGTCCCAGCAGACGATGATCGACGGCCTGATCTACAGCCATTGGAGCTTGGACAGGATGACGTCGAGCGGCTGAAGGTCGATTATCCGCTTGTGCTGGTTGGCGAACGCATCTTCACCGACCAGGTGGATCACATCGCCACCGAGAACGTGGAAGGCGCGAAGCGGGCCACGCAGTATCTGCTGACGACCGGTTGCCGCCGCGTGGCCGTGGTCGGCGTTCATCCGGGGGAGAAAGTCGGTTCCGCCGCACTGCGCTACCAAGGGTATCTTGAGGCGCTGGAGGAGGCCGGCGTCGAATTCGACGATCGGCTGGTCGTCGAATCGGGCATGTGGCATCGTAGCGATGGTGTGAGGGCCATGAACGCGTTGCTGGATTCCGGCGTCAAAGTCGATGGCGTCGTCGCGCTGAACGACATGCTGGCTTCCGGCGTGATGCACGCGATTCAGATGCACGGCTTGCACATTCCCGACGACATCTCCGTGGTTGGTTTCGACAATTCCGACGATTCACAGTACCTGTCGCCGGCGCTGACGTCGATCGCGCCGGGACTTGAAGCGGTAGCCCGTCTGTCGGTGAAAGTGCTCAAGGAGCGCATCGACGGCCGTGACCCGAATGCCGACAGGCCGGGGGAGAAGGTCTTCCGCAAGGTCACATCATCGCTGGTCGTGCGCCAATCCACCAAACTCCCCGCCGATTCCCTCGTTCTCTAAGCGTTCGTCTGCCTGCGGCAAATTTCCTGGCGTACCGGGATACTTTCCGTCCGGCCCTCGTTGCCGTACCCATCGGTTGGCTCTTCCCCAAAGGTGCCGCCGCCGGGCATGGGCGCTCGGCCGTAAGCTTGGCCGAACGGCCTTGAGTGTGTCGAGCACCCATGACCGACGGCGGCACCGACATTGGCATGCATGGCGCAAACGATGGACGCCCATGCCCGGCGGCGGCACCGCATCCAAGCATCTTCCGACAATGACGCGCCCAAGTTGTTACAACGATGTAAGAATGATATATTCAACGTTGTAAATACTGGAACAACGGATTGGGAAGGACTAAACATGGTTGTTTACAACAATCCGATCGTGCTTCAGCGCGCAGACCCCTGGGTGCTCAAGGTTGACGGCGAGTATTATTTCACCGCCTCCGATCCGGAATACAACTGCATCGCCATCCGGCACGCATCGAGCATCAACGATTTGCAGAAGGCTCCGGAGACGGTGGTGTGGCGCAAGCACGAATCCGGCCCGGCAAGCATCTACATCTGGGCCCCCGAACTACACCGCATCAATGGCGCATGGTATATCTACTTCGCAGGCGCCGCAACGGATTTCGAAGCATCCGGCCTGCCGACGCACCGCATGTTCGTGCTGGAGAACACCGACGACGATCCGACTTCCGACAACTGGGTGGAGAAGGGCCAGATCATCACCCCGATCGACTCCTTCGCACTTGACGCCACCACCGAAGTGATCGATGGCGTGCAGTACTTGGTATGGGCGCAGAAGGATCCCGCCATCGAAGGCAACTCCAATCTGTATATCGCCAAGATGGCCAATCCGTGGACGCTGGGCAGCGAGCCCGTCATGCTGACCAAGCCGGAATACGACTGGGAATGCATCGACTTCCTGGTCAACGAAGGACCGGCCTTCCTGTTCCATGAGAACAAGATCTACATCACGTATTCCGCCTCCGGCACCGGCGTTCCGTACGCCGTGGGACTGTTGACCGCCGAGCGCGGCAGCGATCTGCTGGACAAGGCTCCTGGACTAAGAGCCCGGTGCCGGTGTTCAAGACCTGCGCCGAGAACGGTCAGTATGGTCCGGGCCACAATTCGTTCACCAAGTCCGAGGACGGCACCGAGGACCTGATGATTTACCACTGCCGCAACTACACGGAAATCAAGGGCGATCCGCTGTTCGACCGAATCGCCACGCGCGCGTCGGTGTGGTCAAGTGGACCGCTGACGGTCCGGATTTCGGCGTGCCGGAACTTGATAATCTGTGGACCCCCACTACCACGGACGTGTTGCCCGCTGATGGTGGCCCGCTTGCGGGAACTCCGGCCGTAGGCCACTGAGGGGCGTGGCCGGAGGGGTCACCCCGTCTATAACCCCATCCATAAAGCTGGCTGTTGTCGTCGGCGTGTTACCGTTTGTACAACGATGAAAATAGCTGTATAATCAAAATTACAACGTTGCAAATGAGCAGGGAGGCTCAATCGAAAAGGATTCTTCCCATTCGGATTGCAACGAGGAGCGGTCCAGCGATGGTCCGTTGAGGAAAAGGAAGGAAACAATGTCTACATCCAGGCATCTTACCGGGTTGCGGCGCTTTGCCAAGCTGCCGTAGCCGTGTGTGCGTCACTTGGACTTGTGCTTGCCGCCGGAGGCTGTGGTGCCTCTTCGGGTGAAAGCAAGACCATTTACTTCTGGAACAATCTGGTGGGCGATGACGGTCCTGCAATGCAGCGCATCGTCAAGGAATACAACGCCCAGAGCGATTACAAGGTCGTTTTCCAGCCGATGAACGGCGGCGATCTGACCACGAAGATCTATTCCGTGATGCAGACCGGCAAGAACATCCCCGACATCATCATCGGCGACCAGTTCCAGACCGCCGTTCTGCAGTCCCAAGGTCTGCTCGACACCATGGACGATTGGCAGAAGGTCGCCCCGGACCTCAAGGAGAGCAGCTTCCTGCCCGCCACTTGGAAGGGCGTCACCGTCAATGGCAAGGCCTACGGCATTCCGCTGTATCTGTACCAGATGGCCATCTACTACAACAAGGACCTGGTCAAGAAGTACAACCTGCAGTACATCCTCGACGACGGATTCGTCACCATCGACGAGATCAAGGACCTCAAGGGCAAGCTGCCCAAGGGCACCTACGCGCTGACTTACGGCAATCTGCCGTGGGCCTTCATGTCCCTGCTGTACGGCGCGGGCGGCACGCTTGAGAACGATATGGACGACCTGACCAAGGACGTGTGGCGCAAGCCCATGGAGAAGCTCAAGGAAGCGTACGACGCCGGTGTGATCGCCCCGATGGACGTCGACGGCGAGCAGGCGTTCGGTTCCGGCAAGGCCGTGTTCGCGCAGCTTGGCACGTGGGCGCAGGGCAATATGTCCAACACCTTGGGCGCCGACAAGATCGCGGAAGCCAACACCCTGCAGTACAGCGCCGACAATCCGGTGAACTTCTTCTACCAGTGCAACTGGATGCAGTTGAAGGATTCGCACCGCTCCGCGGCGAAATCCGCAGCCGCCGCCGACTTCGTCAAGTACGTGTACGAGCACTGGATGGATTGGTCTGAGGTCGGTTCCATCTCGCCGGCATACCGCGATCTGAACAACCCGGAGTACCAGAAGCTGATCCAGGCGTCCTTCACCAACAGCAAGAAGGAACGCGACTACATCAAGACCTCCAACTACCTCTACGGAGGCTATGCGACCGCTGGTTGGGGCACATACAACGACATCGTCTACGGCAATGTTGGTCTTGAAGAAGGTCTGAAGACCCTCGACCTCATGGCCCAGGGTCAAATCGAGATTCAGGAGGAATCGTGATGAGCAAGACATCTACGATCGGATCCGCAAAATCATCCATGAAGCGCAAGAACTCCATCTGGCACGCGCTGCCGTACATCGCTCCGCACTTCATCATCTTCGCCGTCTTCGGCATCATCCCGATTATCTTCGGCATTGGACTGGCGTTCACCCGCTGGAACATGGTCGGTGCGCCGAAGTTCGTCGGCCTGCAGAACTTCGCGAAGATCTTCGACCCCAGCACCTATTTCTACTCGATCTTCTGGCGTGATCTCGGCCACACTCTGCTCTTCGTGCTGGTCAGCGTGCCGCTGACCATCATCGTGCCGCTGCTGCTCGCCGTGGCGCTCAGCAAGAAGGGACTCAAGGGCGCTGGTCTGTTCCAGGCGATCTTCTACATCCCAGGTTTGATCTCCATCGCCGCCGGTGCACTGGTCTGGCGTATGGTCTTCAACTCCCAGTTCGGTCTGCTGAACACCACCTTCCACACCGACATCAACTGGCTCGGCAAGAACCCGTACGCATGGATCACCATCTTCGTACTCGTGCTGTGGGCCGGTATCGGCGGCAACCTCGTCATCTACCGTTCCGCGCTCTCCGGCGTGGACGAGAGCCTCTACGAAGCCGCGAAGGTCGACGGAGCCGGTCCGGTCAGGATCTTCTTCTCCATCACCCTGCCGGAAATCAAGCTGCCGTTGTTCTACACCACCATCATGACCACCACGGGCGCCTTCAACGTGTGGGGCCAGCCGGTCATGCTGACCAACGGCGGACCGAACTACCAGACCCAGGTGCTGCTGATGGATATCAGGAACCTCGCGTTCCCCGCCGGCCCTGCGGCCGCCGGCATGGCTTCCGCAATGGCATTGCTGCTGGGCATCATCCTGATGGCCATCGCCGCGATCCAGCTGATCTTCATGAATAAGGAGGACTGAAGATGTCCGCTGCAACCACAGTCAATGTCGCAAGCGCGGCAATTCCTGAAAACAAAACCAAAAGGTCTCCCCGTCGCTGATCGCCGTCTATGTGGTGCTCGTCGTGCTGGCAGTCGTCTGGCTGCTTCCGGTGATCTACACCGTGACGACTTCGTTCAAGTCGGTGGCCGAATTCACCTCCAACGCGTTCAACTTCCTGCCCGCGAAGTGGGTGCTTGACAACTACATGACGCTGATCGAGCATCCGCCAGCTACCCGGTCCTGAACTGGCTGGGCAACTCGCTGATTATCTCGACCGTGTTCGCAGTGCTGTCCGTGTGCATCGTCGCGCTCGCAGGCTTCGGCTATTCCCGTCTGAACTTCAAGTACCGCGATACGCTGTTCTTCGTCCTGCTGCTCATCTCGATGTTCCCTGCCGTGGTCAACATGATCCCGCAGTACCGCATCATCGCCTCCCTCGGCTGGGTCAACACCTACTGGGCCTGCATCATCCCTGGCCTGGGCAACGTGGCGAACATCTTCCTGGTGCGCAACTTCATGAAGGGCATCCCGAAGGAACTGGACGAGGCGGCCGAAATCGACGGCGCCACTGATTTCCAGATCTTCACCCGCATCATGCTGCCGGCCATCCGCCCGATTCTGATCGTCATCTTCCTGTTCAGCTTCACCGGCGCTTGGAACGACTTCCTGTGGCCGACCTTGGTGTTCAACGACATCAACAAGATGCCGGTCACCGCTGGTCTGCAGCTGCTGAGCAACCAGATGGGCCAGTACAACCAGATGGGCTCCCTGATGGCGGCCACCTGCATGGCCATCATCCGACCTGCTGCTGTTCCTGTTCGCGCAGAAGTACTTCCTGCAGTCCCTGAACATCACCTCCGGCCTCAAGGGCTGATACCGGCCGAGTGAGATAATGCACAGGTCCGTCCCCAAACGGACGGGCCTGTGATTTTATCTTTCCCGAGCTGCGCATCGCACATCGGATGAGGCCACACCACGGAAAGGACCGATATGAATCCGCAAGGCAACACCATGCAGCCGCCGGCACCATTGGCTCGCAAGGCGGAACGAGTGCTGATGACCATCGCCGCCGCCTACAACGTGATCATGGCGTCCATCACACTGTTCATGTTCACCAGCTGGTTCAAAGGCCAAGCCTACGATCTGCTGGAACATAACGGTTTGCTGAAAACGGACTATTCCGCGGTGGACAACGCCTCGACGGTGGTGGGCATCTACGCGCTGCTGGTGCTGATTATCGGCATCGTCAGCTTCATCATGTCCATGCGGTGTCTCGCTCCCGGCACCACCAGCCGGTGGGTGATCATCTGGCTGGCAATCGTGGTGGTCTTCTCCCTGGGCACGATGGACCTCATCGGCCTTGCACTGTATTCCATCACCTTGGTCATCTATCTGGCCCGCAACAAGGCCATCGCGGCGCAGCAGGATGCGATCCGCACATGGGCCCGCACGCATCAGGCTAATCCTCCTTCCCGAAGAAAGCTGTCGCTCTCGTGGCGGCGGCTTTCTTCGTATCCGCGCATGTTGACGCGGTACGTTATCGAACACGCAATTCACTTATCCAATTCATTCATTCACAACCACAAGGTGGGACCATGACCGACACAACCGACGACTACGGTTACCTGCTCGTCCACTTCATCGAGGATCCGGACGGCTACGCCGAGAAGATTTACATGGATATATCCGATGGAGACAATCCGCACCGTTGGGTGCCGCTCAACGATGGAAAGCCTGTGCTGGCTTCGCATCTCGGTACCACAGGCGTGCGCGATCCGCATATCATCCGCAATCCCGACACCGGCACGTGGTATATCATCGCCACCGATCTGCGTGTGTTCGGAGGCGACGGCGGCGGCTGGTACGAGTGGAGCCACCACGCCAGCACGAATCTCATCATCTGGGAATCCGACGATCTGCTCCATTGGAGCGAGCCGCGCATGCTCGACGTGTCCCGCAAGCCGGACGGCTCCCATCTGGAGCTCGGCATGGCCTGGGCCTGCGAATGCCTTTGGGTGCCGGACTACTATCCGCAAGGCCATCATGCGGTCGCGGCGCATTCGTCATGTACTGGTCCAGCACCGTGTTCGACGACGAGGATAGGACGCACGACGACAAGAACGTCTACTGCACCGTGCTGTGGGGCGCCACCACCGATTTCACGCAGGACACATTCGAATATGGCGGCGTATTCATCGACAACCACGCGACGCCATCGACACCACGATGATCCAACGTCCGCTGCCGGACGGCAGTGTACGCACGTACCGCATCACCAAGGACAACGCGCATGGCACCGGCATCTGGATGGACGCACCGACGCGAAGCGCTGGTGGGAGCCGGGGACGGTCTGGACCAAGGTGCAGGACCGGATTGGCGCAGGCTACGTGCCGGACGCAACCCCGGCGGCGTGGAAGGTCCTGCGGTGTTCGCCAACCACCACAACAACGGTGGACCGGACGACGAATGGTACTTGTTCGTGGACGTGATTCCGTCGATCGGATACCGTCCGATGGTCAGCCGCGATCTCGATCAGGGCTGGGTGCCGTTGCAGGCGGACGATTACTTCCTCACCGCGCATACGAAACATGGTGGCGTCGCCTCGCTGACACGCGCCGAATACGACCGTCTCGCCCAGCATGTGCATGCATTCTGACGAACGACGCTGACGACCGTGCGCCCGCGTGTGCACGCGGCAAAACCAAGGGGGCTTCCCGGAATAACCGGGAAGCCCCCTTTGCGTGTTCGCTGACCGCGACGGCAATCGCAGTCAGCGACTGCTATTGCTGCGATGTATCGCCATTGGCGCCGTTATTACCGGAATTATCGCCACTGGTTCCTCCGCCATTGCCACCGTTGGTGTCGTTACCGTCGCCGTTAGCGGGGATACCGCCACTATTACCGCCGTCGCCACCGCCCTGACCGGTATTCTGCGTTTCCTCGGTCTGATTCGGCGTGGTCTGTTGGGTGTTCTCCTCGGTGCGCGGAGTCACGGTGGTCTGCTGCTTTCTAGTCCAGGTCTTCTGCGCGCCGGTGCCCCACGTACCGTCCGGTCCGCCGACCTTGCCGTTATCGGTGGCGTCGGGGAACGTTTCGTTCGGCGTATCGGCCAGTGCCTGCTTCATGTATTCGGTGAAGAGATGCACGGGGTAATCGCTGCCGCCGGTCCAGCTGCCGAATGCGGGAATCTCCTGCGGGTTGCCGTTGTCGTCCGGATACCACATCGCCACAGAAGTCAGCATGGACGGCGTGTAGCCGATGAAGCTCGCTGCGTTGGAATCGTTTGCGGTGCCTGACTTGCCGGCAATGGTGTGCCCAGTGGCACGCGCCTCGGTGGCGGTGCCTCGCTGGACCACGCCGGTAAGCGCCTTCGTCACGAGATTCGCGTTGTTCGCTTCGAACGTCTGCTCCGCCGAGGTCGGCGCGTTGTACAGGTCGGTGCCGTTCGCCGTCTGCACTTGGGCAACGATATGCAGCGTCGGCTTGTTGCCTTGGTTGGCCAGTGTGGCGTATCCCTGCGTCATGTCCTTGAGGGTCAGGCCGTTGTTGCCGAGCACGGTGAACGGGTTGGAACCATCCAAAGACGAATCGTCAACGCCGGCCTGCCGTGCGGTTTCGGCGATTTTCTGCGCGCCGAGCTTGGTTTGCAGATCCATGTACACGGTGTTCGAGGATTGTTCCGTCGCCGTGTACAGGTTCACGTATCCCAGATTCTCGCCGCCGTAGTTGCTCACCGTTTCGGTGATGCCCGGGAACGTCCGGTACGAGTTGCCGTTGAAGTACGTGTTGAGGCTGACGCCTTCGTTGACGGCGGCCAGCAATGCGAACGGCTTCATGGTGGAGCCGACTTCGTACGTTGCCTGGGTGACGTTGTTGAGCTGCTTGGTCAGGTAGTCGTCTCCTGCGTACAGCGAGATGATGGAACCGTCCTTGGGGTTCACCGACAGCGCGCCGAACTGCATGCCGTCGGGCACGATGCCTTGCATGCCGTTTTGGGAGGGACTGATGGTGGAGAACATCAGGTCCTGCTTCGATTTGTCAATGGTGGTGACGATTTTGTAGCCGCCGGTTTCCAGGTCCTGCTTGCTGAACGCCTTGGTGTTGACGAGTTCGTTCTGCACCATCGTCAACAGGTATCCGTTCGGTCCGGACATCTGGTTGTTCTGTTGGATTTCGATGGTTTGCGGGAATTTCGCGGCTTTCTTCTCGTCCGGCGTGATGTAGCCGTCTTCGTCCATGATGTTCAGCACGCGCTTGTAACGTTTTTCAGCTTGCTTGGGATTCACGTCGGGGGTCCATACGCTCGGCGCGGGAATGATGCCGGCAAGCATGGCCGCTTCGGAGAGCGTCAGATCCTTCGCGTCCTTGCCGAAGTACGCTTTGGCCGCTGCCTGGATGCCGTATGCGCCACGGCCGAGATAGATGGTGTTCATGTAGTTGCACAACACCTGGCTCTTGTCCTGTGCTTGGGCGATTTTGACCGCCAGGAACGCCTCACGCAGTTTGCCCACGTACGAGGTGGTTTCGCCCAGATAATAGCGTTCCGCATACTGCTGGGTGATGGTGGAACCGCCCTGCCTGCTACCGGTGGTCAGGTTGTTGTAGAACGCGCGTGCGATGCCGATCGGATCGATGCCCTTATTGGTATAGAAGGAGCGGTCTTCCGAAGCCACAATCGCGTTGCCGACGTAGTCGGGCAGGTCTGCGCAGCTGATGATTTCGCGATTCTGCTCCGCATAGCTGCCGATCGGCGTGGTGCCGTCGTTGTAATACACGGTCGTCTTTTCAGCCAGCGCGAACTTTTCCGGCTGCGGGATTTCCGTGGTGATGTACATGTAGGCGAACAGGCCGATACCTGCCGCGATGAGCGCCGCGAAGATGCCGAGCACCCATTTGAGCACGAGATGCTTGTGTTTTCTGGTCTTTTTGGGTGCGCGATGCGAAGTGTGCTTCGGCCCCTGGGGCGGCTTGCTCAGCACTTCTCCATGGACCCCGTAGGTGGTGCCCACCCGTGGCGTCGTGGACGTTGCGCTGCCGCTGCGGGCGCTTTTTGAGCGTGAGCTGACACTTCGTGTTCGTGAAACCATGGTTTCCACCGTAGCCGAACGACCTGAAAAACAAGGGTGTAGATGGTGCTGTCCGACTGGAAAAACATGTTTTGCGCAGCTTTTTTACAAATCGACAATCTGTTGACGACTGCCGTAATATGGCCGTTTTTCAGTGATTTTTCAGTTTACAATGCGGTTGTGGGTATGCTTGGGGATTGGTATACCTGCGAAATGCATAACAGAGGAGTCGTTTTCAGATGAGCATTCGAGTGGCTATCGCCGGCGTGGGCAATTGCGCCTCGTCGCTGGTGCAGGGCGTTGAGTATTACAAGGACACCAAGGACGAGGATAAGATTCCCGGCCTGATGCACAACAATTTCGGTGGCTACCGCGTGCGTGACATCGAATTCGTCACCGCGTTCGACGTCGATGCGCTGAAGGTGGGCAAGGACCTGTCCGAGGCGATCGGAGCCTCCCAGAACAACACCATCAAGTTCGCGGACGTGCCGAATCTGGGTGTGGAGGTGCTGCGTGGCCCGACCAACGACGGTTTGGGCGAGTACTACCGTCAGATGATTACGGAGTCGGACGCCGAGCCGGTGGATGTGGCGCAGGTGCTGCGTGACAAGAAGGTCGACGTGCTGGTTTCCTACCTGCCGGTTGGTTCCGAGAAGGCGGACAAGGCTTACGCTCAGGCCGCTATGGACGCTGGCTGTGCGTTCGTGAACTGCCTGCCGGTGTTCATCGCCTCCGATCCGGAGTGGGCGCAGAAGTTCCGTGACGCTGGTGTGCCGATCGTCGGCGACGATATCAAGTCGCAGGTCGGCGCCACCATCACGCACCGCGTGCTGGCCCGTCTGTTCGAGGATCGCGGCGTGCGTCTGGATCGTACGTACCAGCTTAACGTCGGCGGCAACATGGACTTCATGAACATGCTGCAGCGTTCCCGCCTGGAATCCAAGAAGATTTCCAAAACCCGCGCCGTCACTTCCGTGGTGCCGCACGAGATGGATCCGCACAACGTGCATATCGGCCCGTCCGATTACGTGGCTTGGCTTGACGACCGCAAGTTCGCTTCGTGCGTCTTGAGGGCACCACATTCGGCGATGTGCCGCTGAATCTGGAATACAAGCTCGAGGTGTGGGATTCCCCGAATTCCGCCGGTATTGTGATCGACGCCGTGCGTGCGGCCAAGATTGCGCTCGACCGCCACCTGGCCGGTCCGGTGCTGGCTCCGAGCTCCTACTTCATGAAGTCCCCGGCTGTGCAGCACGAGGATGGCGAGGCTCGCCGCTTGGTGGAGGAATTCATCAAGGGTGAGGTCGAAGGCACCGAAGAGCAGCTTGACGCCGATGTGGCGGCCGCGAAGGCCGCCGGCAAGGATGTGTGGCGCGCATAGCGTGCGTTGCTGACGGCAGACCCGCGATGGCAATGACAACCCATCTCGTAGGCCTCGACCCACTCGGCTGATTCGTAGGCAGAATCAGCATATAATGAAAATCCCTATGGCCTGGGGTAATGCCATAGGGATTTTTGTTGTCCCGGAACGCTGCGGCGGTGGCGGCCAATGGTCGTGCGCCGTCGCAGCGTGAACGGGAATCATATATTGCGCAATGTATATCGCGTCACTTTTTGAGGAGTGGTTCGACCTGTTCCTCGTACGCGGTCAACGCGGTGTCGATCACATTGTGCATGTCGTAGTACTTGTACGTGCCCAAACGGCCGCCGAACACCGTGAGCGGCTCGGCCTTCGCGAGCTCCTCGTACCTCGCGTACAACGCCTTGTCGGCCTCCGTGTTGATCGGATAGTACGGCTCGTCGCCACGCTCGGCGAAACGGCTGTACTCCTCCCACACCACCGTTTTGTCCGGGTTCTGCGACGCGCGGCGCTCCGGGTTGAAGTTCTTGAACTCGATCGCGCGCGTGTACGGCACGTCCGGGTCGGAGAAGTTCATCACCGGGCATCCGAAATGGTCGCCCTCGTCGTAACGCACCTCCCTGAAGTCCACCGTGCGCCACTTCAGCTCGCCCAGCGAGTAGTCGAAGTAGCGGTCCACCGGACCCGTGTACACCACCGGCACGCCCGCCGCGGCCAAGGCCTTCCTGTTGTACGGCTGGGACTCGTCGAAGAAATCCGTGTCCAAGGTCACGTGGATGCGCGGATCGTCGATCATGCGCTCCATCCAGGCCGTGTACCCGTCCGTGGGCAGGCCCTCCCACGTGTCCCTGAAATACCGGTTGTCGTAGTTGAAGCGCACCGGCAGGCGGTTGATGATGCCCGCGGGCAGGTCCTTCGGATCGGTCTGCCACTGCTTGCCCGTGTAGTTCTTGATGAACGCCTCGTACAGGGGGCGGCCGATCAGCGAAATGCCCTTGTCGTTGAGGTTCTGGGGGTCCGTGCCCGCCAATTCGCCGGCCTGCTCGTCGACCAAGGCCTTCGCCTCGGCCGGCGTGTAGTGCGCGTGGAAGAACTGGTTGATGGTCCCGAGGTTGATCGGCAGGGGATACACCTCGCCGTCGTGCGTGGCGTACACGCGGTGCACGTAGTCCGTGAAGCTTGTGAAACGGTTCACGTAGTCCCAGACCCTCTTGTTGGACGTGTGGAACAGGTGCGCGCCGTACTTGTGGATCTCCGCGCCGGTCTCCTCGTCCATGTAGCTGTACGCGTTGCCGCCGATATGGTCGCGCACGTCGATGATCTCGACCCGCGCGCCCAGATGCTCCACAGCCTGCTGGGCCACGGTCAGGCCGAACAGGCCCGCGCCCACGACCACCAGATCGGGATACTCCACCGCATCAGTCATAACAAAACAACCTTCCAAACGTTATCGATGCTTATCGCAGCCACGCAAACGCACAGGGGTGGCGTGCGATTCCTTCTCAAGTGTACCCGTGCGTCTAGTCGGTGCGGCGAGGTCCGGGCATGGTGTAATATGGCAAGAGCCTCCGCGTGGCGGTATGTCACCCAACTCCCCCAGGGCAGGAATGCAGCAAGGGTAAGTGGCCTCTTCCGGGTGCGTGGAGGTTTTTCTATATCTTCTCCGATTCGTTCCCCACAGTAGGGGCGATGCCGTATTCTCGGTGACTATGACCAACGAATTCAAGCCACTTGTCCGAGATCCACAGCAGCCTGTGAACATGCTTCAGCAGCCCACGGCAGCAACGCCTGCGGAACCGTTGGAATCGTTGTCGTTCCCTGATATGCGCGAAGTCGAGGCGGTGCTTTCTCCGCAGGACGTCAACAAAGGCTTGGCTCAGGCGGATCCGCTGACCCGCCATCCGCGCGTGTCCAGCATCGTGCTGTGCGTGGTGTTCGGTCTGCTGATGCTTGCCGCTTCCGCCGGCGTCTGGTGGCTTGGCGTGCGTACCATGGACGGCCAAAGCTATGAGGATATCGTCTGGTCGAAATTCGATGCCGCGTTGCCGGGTTGGCTGGCGCCGGTCGTGCACGTCTTCGCCATTTCCGCAGTGGTCATCACCGTCAGCGTCATCATGGGGGCAATCGCGTTTGCCGTGCTGATCGTGCGCAAACGGTGGCTGTCGATCGCGCAGCTCGCTGTATTCGGAGGCCTGTGTTTCGCCGCGGCCGAACTGTTGAAGCCGCTGCTGCCACGCCCGTATCTTATTAATTTGGAATCGAATCCTAATAATTCCGCGCCTTCCGGACATGTCATCCTTGCCGCTGCGGCAAGCGTGATGCTGCTGTGCGCCGTACCGCGCGTGCTGCGTGCGCTGGTGGCGGTGATTGGTTGGGCGTATACGGTGCTGGTCGGATTGTCGGTGATCGCGGCGCAATGGCATCGTCCGACCGACGTGATTATGGCGCTGCTGATCGTCGGCGGACTGGCGTTGCTGGCGCTTGCCACCACGTTCGCCAGCGGCATGGATGGGCCGGGCACGCGCGTCTCGTCGGCAAGCGTGCAGATCGTCGGCAGTGTGATGCTGACGATTGGCGTATTGGGCATCCTGTACGGCGCGTATATCATCTGGCAGATTCAGCCGGGACTCGCCATGAGCGCCGAATGGACGAATGCCGGCGCGTACGTTTCCACGGCGCTGCTGACGGCCGCCGTTTCCGCGCTGGTGCTTGGCATAACGCTCGCCATGCGTCAGCTGACCGCCTCGCCGTTGACGAAACTGGGTTTGGTGGGAGCGCCGCCCGCACCGCCGAAGCGCTGAAAACAGCCGGTTCCGGGCATGCTACCGTCCATGCGCCACACGGGCGGTTTGCCATTTCTCCGTATTCAGTGAGTATTATTGCGTTGCAAACACTAGTAATAAGGAGTGGCTATGGCTACCGGCAGCAAGCTCGTTATTGTGGAGTCTCCTACCAAGGCGAAGAAGATTGGCGGATACTTGGGCTCCGGATACACGGTCATGGCATCGGTCGGCCATATCCGCGACCTTGCCCAGCCCAGCCAGGTGCCGGCAGCCGAGAAAGCCAAGTACGGCAAGTTCGGCGTGGATATCGAAGACGGGTTCAAGCCGTATTACATCGTGGACGGCAACAAGAAGAAAACCGTTGCCGACCTGAAAAGCGCGCTGAAGAAGGCAGACACCCTCTACCTCGCCACTGATGAGGATCGCGAAGGTGAGGCGATCGCATGGCATCTTGTGCAGACGCTGAAGCCGAAGGTGCCCGTCAAGCGCATGGTGTTCCACGAGATCACGCCGGAAGCGATCAAGGCGTCGCTGAACAACACGCGTGATGTGGACGCCGCCATGGTGGACGCCCAGGAAACCCGTCGTATTCTGGACCGTCTGTACGGCTATGAGCTGTCCCCGGTGCTGTGGCGCAAAGTCGGTCCGGGCCTGTCCGCGGGCCGCGTGCAGTCCGTGGCCACCCGTCTGATCGTGGAACGTGAGCGTGAGCGCATGGCGTTCGTGCGTGCCCCCTATTGGGATGTCACCGCCACGCTGGAAGCGCCCGACGCCGACGCAACAATGTTGCGTTCGATTCTCGCATGGTGTCGCTTGGCGGCCGTCGTTTGGCCGGTTCCAAGGATTTCGGCGATGATGGCCGGCTGACCGCCGCCGGCGTCAAGGACAACGTCGTGCAGCTGGACGAAACGCACGCGAATGCGATCGCGCGATCGCTGGAATATGCGACGTTCACCGTCTCGTCGATGGAAACCAAGCCGTACCGTCGCCGTCCGGTGCCGCCGTTCACCACGTCCACGCTGCAGCAGACGGCCGGCAATCGCCTTGGCATGAGCTCGCGCCAGACCATGCGTGCCGCGCAGGGGCTGTACGAAAACGGTTTCATCACGTATATGCGTACCGATTCGGTGACGCTGTCGCAGGAGGCGATCGCGGCCGCCCGTGAAGCGGTGTCGCGGCACTTCGGCGAAAAGTACTTGTCCGATGCGCCCAAGCAGTACGCCACGAAGACGGCGGGCGCGCAGGAAGCCCATGAATGTATCCGACCGGCGGGCGCGCATTTCCGCGATCCGGCTGAAATCGCCACTAAAGTGCCGGCCGACCAGCTCAAGCTGTACACCCTGATCTGGCAGCGCACGCTGGCCTGCCAGATGGCCGATGTGACCGGTTCCACCGCCACCGTGCGTCTGTCCTCGCCCGACCGAAGCCGACGGCGAGGCCATGTTCCAGGCGTCCGGCACCGTCATCGAATTCCCCGGCTTCATGAAGGCCACCGGCGAGGGCCGCCGTAGCGTTGCCGACGCGAAGAAGAGCGCCGAGGCGGCGGGCGTGAAGATTGGCGATAAGCCGAAAAGTCTGCGAAGCTTCGAAGAAAACCGATGACAACGTTTCCCTGCCGCCGATGCAGCCGGGCGACGAGCTTGCCGCCGTGGACGTTGCCGCGGACGGCCACGAGACCCAGCCGCCGGCGCGCTACACCGAAGCGTCGCTCGTCAAACGTTGGAACAGAAGGAAATCGGCCGTCCGTCCACGTATGCGAGCATCATCTCCACAATCATCGACCGCGGGTACGTGTACGAGCGTGGCCGTGCGCTGATTCCGTCCTGGCTGGCGTTCTCCGTCACCAAACTGCTTGAAACGAAGTTCCCGAAGTATGTGGATTACGAGTTCACCGCCGATATGGAAACCGGCCTCGACCAGATTGCTGGTGGCCATGAGACCGGCAAGGCGTGGCTGACCCGCTTCTACTTCGGTTCCGGCGATGGTGCGGCCCAGTCCGCCGACGAGGCGCATGAGGGCCTGCAGCAGCAGGTGGCGCAGCTTGGCGAGATTGATGCGCGTGAGATCAACACCATCGATATCGGCGATGGCCTGCACGTGCGCGTCGGCCGTTATGGCCCGTATCTTGAGGACATGAAGCATCTGGATGCGGAAGGCAATCCGAAGCGCGCCTCGCTGCCGGATACGCTCGCTCCGGATGAGCTGACCGTCGAGGTCGGCCACGATCTGATTGAAAACCATTCCGGTGGGCCGCGTGAACTGGGCAAGGACCCGGTGTCCGGCGGCACCGTCGAGGTACGCAATGGCCGGTTCGGCCCGTACGTGGCGTTGGTCATGCCGAGCGCGGAAGATGCCGGCGATACCGCTGCCGAGTCTGCCGCAGGCAAGGTGGGCAAGACGAAGCGTTCCGGCGGTAAGAAGGCGGCTTCCGACCGTCCGAAGATGGCGTCGCTGTTCAAGACGATGAGTCCCGAATCGCTGACGTTGGAAGACGCGCTGAAACTGCTGAGCCTGCCGCGCGAAGTCGGCTCCTACGATGAGGCGAACGCCGAAACCGGCGAAATGCAAACGGTTACGGTCATGGCCAACAATGGCCGTTACGGCCCGTACCTGACCAAGACCGGTGCCGACGGCAAGTCCGACACGCGTTCACTGGCTTCCGAAGACGAGATCTTCACCGTCGACTTGGAGAAGGCCAAGGAACTGTTCGCGCAGCCGAAGTACGGACGCGGTCGTGGACGTGGCGCGGCCAAGCCGCCGTTGCGCGACTTGGGCACCGATCCGGAAACCCAGAAGCACGTGACCATCAAGGACGGCTTCTACGGCGCGTACATCACCGACGGCGAGACAAACCGTACACTGCCGAAGCAGTATGCGCCCGAATCGATCGAACCGGCCGAGGCGTTCCGCCTGCTGGCGGAGAAGCGCGCGCAGGGGCCGTCGAAGCGTCGTGGCCGCAAGACGGCTGCGAAGGGAGCCAAGAAGGGCGCTGCCAAAGGAGCGAAATCCGCGAAGAAGGTGAGCGCGACCGAACAGGCGCGTGCCGACCGCCGTGCCAAGGTGCGTGAATTGGCCGACAAGGGTTGGGCGAATACGCGTATAGCGAAGGAGATCGGCTCCACCGCGTCCACCGTGAAGGCTGACGTCGACTGGCTGACCGCCAACGAAGGCTACGCGCGTCCTGAAGTCGTTCCCGCACGCTGACGTTATGCGGCGCGCGAAACGTCGCACGATCTGATGTTCCGCAAGACAATCGGCATCGTGCGACACCAAGCCGTGGGCCGAATGGCCGGGCACGGCAGGGGCGCACGGTACAGTGAAAGGCATGCAGGGCACTTTTATCTCGTTTGAAGGCGTTGACGGCGTGGGCAAGACCACGCAGGTCGAACGGTTGCGCGCATATGTTGAATCTCAGGGCCGCGAATGCGTGGTCACGCGCGAGCCGGGCGGCACCGCATTGGGCGTGGCGATTCGCAAAATGCTGTTGCACGGCGTGGATACGGGGGATGAGAACGATTGTGCCGACATCGCCCCGCGTACGGAGGCGCTGTTGTTCGCCGCCGACCGCGCGCAGCACGTCGCGGAAGTGATTCTGCCCGCTCTGCAACGCGGCGCGGTGGTCATCACCGACCGGTATCTCGATTCCTCTTTGGCGTACCAGGCGGGCGGCCGCGAGCTGACGGCCGCGGAAATCCGAAACCTGAGCATGTGGGCCACGAACGGTCTGCTGCCGGAACGCACGTATCTGCTGGATATGGATCCGGCGCAATCGCATGCGCGGCTGCAGCATGCCGAAGACCGCATGGAGCTGCCGGCAACGACTTCCAGCGTCGCACACGCGTCGCGTTCCTCGACTTGGCTGAACGTGAGCCGGAACGGTTCCACGTCATTGACGCAAGCCAGTCCATCGAAGACGTGTGGGCGCGTATCAAAGCCGATTTCGACACCGTGAGCACCGCTAACGGGGGTATCGCATGAGCGTGTGGAACTCCATAGTAGGCCAAGCGCAGGTGGTCGAACAGCTGAAGGCCATCGCCAGCGGCGACCCGAAGGCCATCGCGCAGTCGTGGCTGATTTGCGGCCCTCCCGGATCGGGCCGTTCCAACGTTGCCCGCGCGTTCGCCGCCGCGCTCGAAAGCCCCGATCATGGCCTGAACGATGAGCCGACCAAAACCACCGAGCAGGTGCTTGCCGGCACCCACCCCGACGTGAGCGTGCTGGCCACCAACAAAGTGACCATCGGCATCGACGAGGTGCGTGACATCATCACCACATCCGAGCAGATGCCCGGCACCGCGCCGTGGCGCATCATCATCATCGAAGACGTCGACCGCATGATGGAACGCACCACCAACGTGCTGTTGAAGGAAATCGAAGAGCCGAGCCCGCACACCATCTGGCTGCTGTGTGCGCCCAGCGCCCAAGACGTGCTGCCGACCATCCGCTCGCGCACGCGCATCGTCAACTTGGCCGTACCGTCCAATCAGGCGGTGGCGAAATTCTTGGAATCGCAAGGTTTCGAGCCGAATATCGCGGCGCGTGCGGCACGATTGTCGGAGGGGCACATCGGCATCGCGAGCCTGTATGCCAAGGACGAACGCGTCATGACGGACCGCGACGAGCTCATCGTCGGCGTGCTCGGCTTGCATCGCGCGTCGGATGCCGTGCTATTGGCTGGCAACCTCATCGACAACGCGAAGGCGCAGGCCGAAGCGGAAGTCAACGTCAAAGCGTCCGAAGCGGAAGCCGATTTCCGCCGCATCAACGGGCTCGGACCCAAAGACCGCATACCCCCGAAACTGCGTGGCGCATACAATGCGATCGCCAAAAAAAGACGAGCTCAAACGACGCGCCACCAGACTCACGCGTGACGTGCTCGACCGTGCGCTCAATTCGGTCGCCAGCATCTACCGTGACGTGGCGGTGCTGCAGAACAACGCCGAGGACGCGGTGGGACTCATCAACCTCGAAAACCGTTCCGCCATCACGGAATTGTCGGTACGGCTCGACCGTACGGGGGCCGTGCGCCGGCTGGAGAACATCGCCACCGCGCGCCGCAGGCTCAACGGCAACGGCAATCCGGTTTTGGTGTTCGAAGCGCTGTTCTGCGCGCTGATTCCGTGATTTTCGTAATTTCCAGTAATTACCGGCGATTCGATTCGCGATTCACCGGCGGAACACCGAGGAATCCCGCACAATAAGCTGCGGGGCGAGCATGACGCGGGGCGCGCGCACGTTGCCGCCGGACGCATCAGTCGTCTCAGCCGCGCCTCCGGCAGGGCCGGAAGCCAGCAATCGCAAGCATTCCGACACAATACGCTCAAACGGCGCACGCACCGACGTCAGACGGGGCATGGTGTACGCGCTATGGCGGAATCGTGGTAGCCGACCACCAGCACGTCCTCCGGCACGCGGATTCCCAACGCATCGAACGCCACCATCACACCGAATGCGATCGCATCGTCGGCGCAGACCACGGCCTCCGGCTGCACGAGCGGCCCGTTGAACAGCCGCATGGCGCAATCGAAACCGCGCTGCACGGTACGTTCGCCGAACTGGTTCCAGTTTTCGCTGGTGGCAAGCCCGTAAGTGCGCATATGCGTGTGGAATGTGGCGAACAGTTCCGCCGATTCGAAAGACAGCTCATTACCGGCCATATACGCGGCGGACGCGATGCCCTGCTCGGCAGATGTTTGACGATCGCTCCATCGCGGCGTTTTCGTCGATGCCTACCACGGACACGCGCGGCGCGGTCTGCCGTCCGCAGATCTGCACGATCGGCAGCGTGTTCGCGTACTGGTTCAGCGTTCCGGCAAGGTCCGCGCCGGCCGCGGGCACCACGATCAGCCCGTCCACATGGCGGTTGGCCAGCGATTCGATGCGTTCCGCCTGCGCTTCCTGCGTGGCTCCGATGCCCAGCAACAGCTGTTGCGATTCGGTGTCGATGGTCGGCTCGATCTCGTCGAGCAGTTGCGCGGCGAACGGTTCCGTGGCGCTCGGAATGACCAGGCCGATGGTTTTCGTCACGTCGCTGCGCAGCGCGCTCGCCGCGTAGTTGACTGAATAGCCGAGCTGTTTGGCGGCTTCGCGCACGCGGCGGGCGATATCGTCGTCCTTGCCGCGTTTGCCGGACAGCACGCGTGAGACGGTGGCGATGGACACGCCGGCCGTCGCCGCGACGTTGGTGATTGAGCTGCCGCTGTCGGTTCTGCCTGCCATGCGCTGTCCTTTCCGTCGTGTCCGGCTTGCGTTTGCCGGCTCCCTAAGTGTTTTTCAAAATGCCCTAGAGGGTGCCCTAAACCCCTGTGTGCTTCTCGGCCAAAGGTCTAGTCTGATGAACCGGTTCGAGCCGCGAAGAACCTATTAAGAATAGAACGACCGCCCGTCGAATATGGCGGGCGGTCGAAACGTTCGTACGTCAGTGCGTCAGCGCGTTATGCGCGGTGCGTCACTCGGCGTTGACGAGGATGTTGGCCAGGTTGTCGGCCACGGCCTCGGCGTTGTCGCCTTCGACGTTGATGACCACGGTGTCGCCCTGCTTGATGCCCAGACCCATGATGGACAGGATGGAGCCGGCCGGAACGGCGTTGCCGCCTTCCTTGGCGATGGTCACGGTCTGGCCGGAAGCGGTGACGGCCTGCGCGAACATGGCGGCCGGACGGGCGTGAATGCCGACCGGATCGTTGATGACGAGATTGCGGGTTGCCATAATGGTCTCCTTTGTTGTGGTTGGTGGTTGGTTTGCTTACGTTGGGTTGTCTCGATATTTACACGTCGATGTATATCGATTTTTGCATATCGATTGCAATATGCGGCTTTTGCCGGCATCTGCATTTCTTGCGATTATCATAGCACAGTTTTTACGAAACACAGAAAACGTTTACCGGTTTTGTTTTGCGGGAATTTCGTGTATACTAATCGCAGGCTGAAAATGATTTACCGGCAAAGACGGTGGGGATCATTGCAGTAACTCACCTACGCAAGGCAGGCATAATCCTGCAATCGTTTGCGTATCCATATTTTTTCCCAAGGAAACAGGAAAAGGAGTTCTCATGAACATCAAGGGTGTTGGTATCGGTCGTGGCGTCGCAGTCGGCCCGGTCATTCGCATGGCCGCTCCGCTGCCGGAACCGTCGGACGCTCCGCGCGCCGAAAACATCTCCGCGGAAACCGAAATCGCCCGCGTCGAAAAGTCGCTCGCCCTCGTCAACGCCGACCTGAACCGTCGCGCCGAAGAAGCCGCCAACGGCGACGAAGGCGCCAAGCAGGCCGCCCCGATTCTGCAGGCCATCGCCATGTTCGCCTCCGATCCGTCCCTTGCGCAGTCCATCAAGGACCTCATCAACCAGGGCAAGACCGCCGAGCGCGCCGTGCTGGAAGGCTTCGGCGCGGTCGAAGACATGTTCCGCGCCATCGGCGGCTACCAGGCCGAGCGTGCAGCCGACCTGCATGACGTCGGCCAGCGCGTGATCGCCGACTCATGGGCGCTCCCGCCCCAGGACTGCCGGTCAGCGAAACCCCGTTCGTGCTCGTCGCCGAAGACCTGTCCCCGGCCGACACCGCCGCGCTCGACATGAGCAAGACCCTGGCCATCGTCACCTCCCAGGGCGGTCCGACCTCCCACACCGCCATTCTGGCGCGCGCCCGTGGCATCGTCGCGGTCGTCTCCGCCGCCGAAGCCGCCGAACTTGAGAACGGCACCAACGTCATCGTCAACGCAGCCAAGGGTGAGATCGTGGTGAACCCGAGCGAAGACGAGATCGCCGCCGCCGAAGCCGCCAAGTCCCGTGCCGCCGCAGCCAAGGAACTGCGTGGCAAGCCGGGCGCCACCAAGGACGGCCACCTGATTCCGCTGCTCGCCAACGTCGGCAAGCCGTCCGACGCCGCGAAGGCGCTGGAATACGGCGCCGAAGGCGTTGGTCTGTTCCGTACCGAATTCCTGTTCATCGGCAACTCCGAGCCGCCGAGCGTCGAAGAGCAGACCAAGGCCTACACCGAGCTGCTCAGCCAGTTCCCGGGCAAGAAGGTCGTGATCCGCATGCTCGACGCCGGCGCCGACAAGCCGCTGCCGTTCCTCACTCCGGAAGACGAGCCGAATCCGGCCCTCGGCCTGCGTGGCTGCGCACCTGCGCGCCCACATGGACGTGCTCGAAAGGCCAGCTCAAG
>ENA-OQBJ01000370-OQBJ01000370.1-human-gut-metagenome-genome-assembly--contig:-NODE-370-length-24114-cov-2.458498_pt1 | contig 24114 bp, 30 predicted proteins | sample MGYA00242743_ERZ504545 | MGnify/ENA primary metagenome ERZ504545 (study PRJEB26092, sample SAMD00036252) | human gut metagenome | host: Homo sapiens | study: EMG produced TPA metagenomics assembly of...
TGGCAGCGGCGGTGGCACCGGTGATGGCACCGGTGACGGTTATGGCAGTGGAAATGGAGACAGCGGCAGCGGCGGCGGAGAAACGATAGGTATCCAGCTTTTGAGCGCTCCGGCGCCAGCCTACCCCGAATCAGCCAGAAGGGCCGGTATATCCGGCACTACGGTGGTGGGCATGACGGTTTCCACTGACGGATCTGTTTCCAGCGCCTGGGTGGAAAGTTCATCAGGAAACAGCACTCTGGACAGTGCTGCGGTAGCTGCTGTGTACAACTGGCGTTTCGTGCCGGCCAAACAGAATGGTACTCCTGTGACAGCCAATTCCAGAGTGCCGATTACCTTCAATTTAAATGGATAAATGGGAAAAAGAGATTTCAGAGGGATGAAATCTCTTTTTTCGTGGATGCTTTTGGGGACAGGCCCCGGGGCCATGGGGGTTCATAGGAGGCAAAGGGAATCAAGGGTTCAGGGGATGCGGCAGTCGCCATTCATGATTGATGAGCCTTTTGCATTAAGCCTCTCGCCGGAGGATCGCCTGTAAAGGCTCTGCCATATTCTTTACCGGGGCCCTTGGCTTCGGGGCCGCCACCCTTGATGATGACGCCCCATTCCCACTTTTTTATGGCACCTCAAGAGTACTTATGTTATTATTTAAGGGTAGTATTGTCAGAAATCTGATAAAAGAAGGTGATGAAAGGACATGAATAACAAAATTTTTCTTGTTCTTGCGGAGCCAGAAGCGGGAAGAGCGAGTTCGCAGAGAAGCTGATGTATCATCCACAGGGAAAAGGAAGGGATACATCGCCACCAGCAGATTCTGGATGATGAGATGCGGTACCGTGTGATTCTTCACAGGGAGAGGCGGCCAGCCGACTGGCAGACTTTCGAGGTCATGCATGGGGCAGGGGAGGAAATGGGTCATATCCTTGGGGAAGCAGATGCCATCCTTTTTGACTGTATTACCATGTATGTGAATAATATGCTCATGGACCACATGAAGGGAATTACCGTGGAAACGCTGGGGGTTTCGGATCTGACCACGCTGCAGCAGGCGCTGGAGAAAGACCTGACCCTCATGTTTGAGCGGATTTCTTCTGTTTCTGATAAGGAAATCATATTTGTGTCCGATGAGCTTGGGATGGGCATTGTTCCTGCCAATGCCATGAGCCGGGTATACAGGGATCTTGTGGGTCTGGCCAACCAGTATGTGGCCAGGCGGGCCGACAAGGTATACCTTTCTGTTGCAGGAATTACTGTGGAGCTCAAGGAAAGAGGAGTGGAGCTATAATGACAAAAATTGCAAAGAGAGTCATGTTTCAGGGAACCAGTTCTCATGTAGGTAAAAGTATTCTGACCACTGCTTTCTGCCGTATTCTTGCGCAGGACGGATATAAGACGGCACCTTTCAAGGCGCAGAATATGGCGCTGAATTCCTATGTCACCCTGTCGGGCGGTGAAATCGGCCGCTCTACGGTAGCCCAGGCGGAAGCTGCCGGCGCTCTGCCTATCGTTGAAATGAATCCTGTGCTTTTGAAGCCTACCGGAAATTCCTGCTCCCAGGTCATCCTTCTGGGAACATCGGTAGGAAATTACAGCGCTTCGGAATACCAAAATCATTACAGCCAGCGGGCCTGGGATACGGTGAAGAAGAGCCTTGACTACATGGAAACCCATTACGATGCCCTTGTCATCGAAGGGGCCGGATCTCCTGCCGAGGTGAACTTGAAGAAAAATGATATCGTAAATATGCGCATTGCCAAAGAATGTCAGGCGCCGGTATTTTTGATTGCCGACATTGACAGAGGCGGCGCCCTGGTTCCATCGTAGGTACTCTGGAGCTTCTGGAACCGGAGGAAAAGGCTCTTGTGAAGGGACTGGTGATTAATAAGTTCCGCGGCGACATTTCTCTTCTGGAACCGGCTTTGACTTTCTTGAAGGAAAAGACGGGCATTCCGGTGCTCGGCGTCATTCCTTATCTGGAAGATCTGGGCATTGATGATGAGGATTCCGTATCTCTCCAGGATCTGCCCAGTGACCATGTGATGCGGGATATCCATATCGCTGTCATGCAGACCCCGAAAATTTCCAATTTCACAGATTTCGATGCTTTGAATCATGAGCCCGATGTGAACCTCCGCTTCGTGCAGCAGGGAGATATGATCGGTGATCCGGACCTGATCCTTCTGCCGGGAAGCAAGAACACCACAGAAGATCTGCTTTATCTGAAGCGCCAGGGATATGCGAAGGAAATCGTTGAAATGGCGGAAAAAGGCGTGCCCGTCATCGGTATCTGCGGCGGCTTCCAGATGCTGGGCGAAAAGGTGTGCGACCCGCTCCATGTGGAAAGCAGCAATGATGAAGTAGAAGCCTTGGCCTTCTGCCTTACACCACGTCCATGCACGGGAAGAAGAATACCTACCAGGTCACTTTCGACTGTGATGATCTGCCTTTCCTGAACATGCAGTTTGCCGGGAAGGGCATGCGGGGCTATGAAATCCACATGGGTGAGACCACGCTTACGAAACCGGCGCAGTCCCTCTTCCATATCGTGCAGCGGAGTGAGGACAAGGTGGACCTTCAGGACGGTTTCATCAATGAAAAGCGGAATGTCTTCGGTACCTACTGCCATGGCCTCTTCGACAATGATGATCTGCGCCGGGCTGTGATTAACGCCCTGCGCCGCCGCAAAGGCTTCCGGAACTGCCGGTACAGTTCAAGTACCGGGCCTATAAAGAGTCTGAATTTGACCGTCTGGCAAAAATGGTGAGAACCCATTTTGATATGGACGCTTTTTATGAAATCCTGAGGAATGAATAATTTGGACGGTTTAATTTACTCCGCATTTTATGCGGCTATCCCCCTGGCGGCCCTGGTCATCGACACCATTTATGGAGATCCAAGATCCGATTACCATCCGGTGGTTCTCATAGGGAAGGTGATTTCCTTCTTTGAGGGAATGCTTTATCCTGAAAAGAAGACATCTGATGGAAATATGTTCTTCCGCGGCATGATGACTTCCCTCCTTGTGCTCCTCACCGTGGGCCTGGTGGTGGGATTCCTGACCTGGCTTTCCGTGAAGGCGGGCATTCTCATGTATGCCGCTGTCAGTGCCGTAGTCCTTTATTTCACCATTACCCCCCGGGCCCTTGCCAGGGACGGCATGGAAATCTACGACCTCCTGAAAGCGGGGGACATGGTATCCGCCAGGAAACGGCTCAGCTGGATCGTTGGCCGGGATACGGAAAATCTGGATGAAAGTGAAATCGCCCGGGGCACAGTGGAAACCATTGCGGAAAATACAACGGACGGTGTCATTTCCCCCCTTTTCTGGTTCCTTCTTTTAGGACCGGTAGGGGCGGCTCTCTACCGGGCCGGCAACACCATGGATTCCATGCTGGGCTACAAAAATGACCGTTACCTTTTCTTTGGCCGCTTTGCTGCGCGGCTGGATGATGTGCTGAACTATATTCCAGCTCGTATTACTTTTGTCCTCTTTGTGGCAGCTGCAGCTCTCTTGAAGCAGGATTGGAAAAATGCAGAAAAAATTGGCTTAAGGGATGCACCGAAGCATCCTTCTCCCAACGGGGGATATGCGGAAGCCACGGTGGCTGGCGCCATGCATGTTCAGCTGGGGGGCTACAATTACTATGAGGGAAAACCGGAATTTCGCGATACATGGGAGACCCTGATACGCCGCTGAAAGCAGAGCATATCAAGACTTCCATTTACATGATGTACGCTGCGGTCATTCTCTTTGTGCTTGTGGAATCAGCGGTCATATTCTTTGTGTGGTGAAGAAGACAGGGAAAAGGGGCCTCCCTGATGCATGGGGCTGTACAAGCCCATGATCTTCAAGGCGAAACCTTTGTTTCTCTGACTCTTCTTTTTTGAACTTTTTTACAAATACTTGTGGTGATTGAATGAATTCTTTTTTAGTAGGTCTTCAATTTCTCACCCGTATCCACATTTCCAATGAAACGGTTTGGAAAGATGAGGAATTCGGAAAGAGCGTCATCTGGTTTCCTGTATACGGATGGATTATAGGCGCTTTCATGTGCCTCATTTACTTCCTGCTGAAACCTTTGGATATGCCTATCTGACTGCTTTTCTGATTGTCCTGGGAGAGCTTTTCATATCCGGAGGCACTCTGGCTGACGGGCTCATGGATTCATCGGACGGTCTCTTTTCCGGCCGCTCCCGGGAGCGGTGCCTGGAAATCATGAAGGACAGCCTGATTGGTTCCTTCGGTATGCTGTCCATCATTATTTTCATCAACCTTTTCACCCTCTCCTTGGGATCCATAGACGGCCTGCTTTATCCCATTCTCATTGCGGCGCCTGCGCTGGGGCGGCTGAACCTTGTCATCAGCATTTGCGAATATCCCTATGCCCGTCCCTATGGCATGGGCAAAGCCTTTTCCGCTTATCGTCCAAAGCATGCAGTAGCCATTGCTTCTGTATTTGCACTGCTGCCGGCTCTTTATTTCGGATTTCTTTATGTGATACTGGCCGGCGCAGCCCTTCTGCTGGGGCTGTATCTGAATCGCTGGATCGTGGGTAAAATCGGCGGTACAACAGGGGATACCTATGGATTTGTAAATCAAGTGACAGAAGTCTTTCTGGCGCTCCTTTATGTTTTGATTACCAGGGGGAATGTATGGCATATGTAGTCAGCTCACCGGGATCCTGCGGTGAATTTATCCAGGGCTATGCAGAGGCTCCTCCTTTATGGTGACCTGTCCCATAGATCGCTTCTCCTATGCTTTTTCCGGATTTGAGGGAGATGGAGAAACACTTCCGCCCAAGGCTTATTCAGCCGTAGAGAAAACCATGGCCTATCTGGGAGAAGAGAAAAGAGTCCCTTTAAAACTGAAATCCCATATCCTCAAAGGGAAAGGCATGGCCTCCAGCACGGCTGATATCAGTGCCGCCTGTCAGGCTGCGGCCCTTGCCTGCGGCCGGAAGCTGTCGGAACGGGAAATTGCAGCTATTGCCCTTTCCATTGAACCCAGCGACGCTACCTTTTTTAAAGGGGTAGTGCAGTTTGATTACCGGGAAGGACGCCTTATCCGGGAAATGGGCCTCTGCCCGGCCATGCAGATTCTGGTTTATGATTGCGGCGGGGAAGTGGACACCATGCTTTTTAATTCCAGAAATGATCTGGTAGACCTGCAGAAGAGCAATGAGGCGAAAATAAAGGAGGCTCTTTCTTTATTTAAGGAAGGAATCAGGCTCCAGTCCCTGGACCTGATCGGCAGGGCTGCTTCTATGAGCTCCTTTGCCAACCAGAAGATTCTTTATAAGAAACCGTTGGAAGATTTCTATCACCTGGGACTGGAGCAGGGAGGAAAAGGGGTTATCTGTGCCCACAGCGGTACCGTGCTGGGACTGATTCTTCCCATGGAAAAGGATGCCATGGCAGTGAAGAATTTCCTGGATAAAGAAATGAAAGGAAGGATTTCCTTCCTGGACCTTGTACATATTACAAATCAGGGCATGCAGTGCAGAAGTGTGATATCCATGACTTTGAAAAGCTCTAGACATGGAGGGGATGTCTTTTCCCTAGCCCCCTCCGAACGGAATAAAATCCTTGATTTCAGCATCAATATCAACCCGCTCGGCCTTTCTCCCCTGGGGAGAAGGGCTCTTCTCCGTTATTGGGAAATAGAGACCCTCCGCTATCCGGATGTGGAAGACCGGGACGTGACAGCCTCCCTTTCCGCTGCCTATGGCATGGACAAGGATACCATTGCTTTAGGAAACGGGGCTACGGAGCTCATGTATACGCTGCTTCGATTCCTTAAGCCGGAAAAAGTGCTGGTGCCGGCGCCAGCTTTTTCCGAATACCGCCTCTCCGCTGAAGCCGCCGGCGCAGATACGGAAAGCTTCCTTCTGGATCAGGACCATGGCTTTTCCCTTCCTTTAGGGGAACTGGAAAGAAAAATGGTTCCCCGCTCCCTTTTGTACCTGGGACACCCAAACAACCCCGACGGCTGCCTCCTTTCCATGGAGGATTTCAAAAAAGTGATGGCCCTTGCAGAAGACAGGGAAAGCTATGTGGTAATTGACGAATCCTTCATCGACTTCGTGGAAGGAGACGTGTCCTACCGCTCTTTCGTAAAGACTTATTCACATCTGGTGGTCGTCATGTCCCTTACCAAATTCTACGCCGTGCCGGGCCTCCGCATCGGATGCTCCTTTGCCCATCCGGCCCTCACAGAAAAAATCAAAGACCACCTCATCCCCTGGAACGTGAACGGCCCGGCCCAGCTCTACATGACCTGCGCCACCAGGGACAGGGAATACATTGAAGCGTCCCGTGCCTTCTGCTCCTCCGAAAGGAAATATTTCGCAGGGAAACTGGGAGAACTGGAAGGCCTTACGGTCTACCCCGGCTGCGTCAATTTCATCCTTCTGAAACTGACCGGCTCCATAAGAGACGCCGCCGATTTACAGAAGCAGCTTCTTCCTGAAGGCATTTTCATCCGCCAGTGCGGCAACTACGAAGGCCTTGACAACTCCTTCTTCCGTCTGGCTGTGAGGACAAGGGAAGAAAACAACCGGCTCCTTAAAGCATTGAAAGAGGTTTACCATCCATGATTACACTTTATCTTATAAGACACGGCCAGACTGTATGGAACAGTTCCGGCAGGTATCAGGGCCGCACCGATGTGGCCTTAAGCGAAAAGGGGATAGCCCAGGCGGAAAAGACAAAAGAACGGTTCCGCCTGTCTCTCTGGATGGCGTCATTTCCAGCCCCTTAAACGGGCTGCCCATACAGCGAAGGGCATTGCTCAAACTCACGGCCTTCCCCTGGAAACAGATGCAAGGCTGGAAGAACTCTCCTTTGGTGACTGGGAAGGAAAGACCTATGATGAAATCGAAAAAATCTGGCCCGGCATGATTGAAGCCATGTATCACGATGCAGGCACCATGAAACTCCCCCATGGGGAATCCTTTGCAGAATGCCAGAAACGGTGCATGGAAGCCATCAACGATATCATCAAACGTGGGGACAATAAAACCTACGCCATCGTCTGCCACGGCGCGGCGCTTCGCACCATCATATGCGGCCTTATCCAAATCCCCCTCTCCCGTTCCTGGAACCTGGCTCTCTCCAACGCCAGCATTTCACAGGTCAACATCTATCCGGGGGATATGAATATGCTCTACATGCTGAATGATACGTCCCATCTGGGAGATTTGAAATCGGGGAGCTGAGAAGAAACGCCGATACGGGCGTGAAAACTAACGGCAGCGCTCCCTTTTTAAGGAAAGGGGCACTGTTTTAGTGCCATGTACTTTTGTCAAATTGACGGGGTGGCGAACACCACGTCGGCATCCAGAACCTTGCAAAAGGGGAAAGTATGGAAGGGCTTATATCTTATCTTGTTTTTTAAGACCGCCCCCGCTCCTGAAAGGCGGCATTATAAAATCATTGCCCCTTAAAGGGGAAACGATTCACTACATTTTGCGCGTTGCTAGCGCTCCTTCATCCCTGCTGTCACTGACTCACTGGATTTTCAGGTCGCTGATGCTCCCTTACAAATCCAGTTCGCATAGTGCAAATTGTGTTCGCTGTACACCACAGGGCGATACTATAACCCTCAGCGCCGCAGGCGCTGCTGCCCCTTGAGCGCTAGCGATGCACAACCCTTCTACACAACCCGCGGCGTCAGCCGTCGTCCCCCATTTTTTTGAATCTGTGACAAAGCCGCCACCATCACCCTTAGGGCCGAAGGGCCCGTCAAGCTTACGAACTCTCCGGCCGTTAGGCTGGTCAATTTTAAGAACCATTCTCTCTGAGCTTTCTCTTCAGAGCCCATATCTTGAAAACTTTCATAATACATATATTTCATTTATTTTACATAAAAACTTGACCAAAAGTGCTGAGGGCGATATAGTTAAATATAGTGGATAAATATGTAGAATTACAGGAGATACTATGTTTAACTTACCCGATAAATATGTAGAAATTGATGGATTCAGGATTCCTGCGGATAAGGCGGAAGAGTACAAGCGTATCCGTGACAGGATGATTAAAGAGGCGGAAAAGTTCTTTCGCACTTTCTGCGAAGTGGTGAAGCGCGAGAAGCTGGTGGATCTTTTGGGAGAAGGCATTGTGGGCTATTCTTCTACCGGGGAAATGCTGGCCAGAATTTCGCTGGATCCTTTCGAATTGTCTGCCATGAATGTGGCTCTGCAGCGTAAGAAGATCAAGGAATACATGCTGGCTACCAATGGCTATGATGACGATGATTACAAGCAGCTTTTGAAAGAGTTTGATGAAAGAAAAGCTGAAAGAAAAGCAAAAAAACAATAATAACAGGAAGGACTGTTAGCCAATGATTCAGCTAGTTGTAGACAGTACGGCCGCTGTTCCGAAGGATTTCCTGGAGCAGCACGCCAATGTTCATGTGATTCCTCTTTTTATCTCGGTGAAGGGGGAATATGTGCCGGAAAATGAGGCCACCATTGAACAGGTGATTGAGTATTCCGAAAGTACGAAGAAGGCGGTTCCTACCAGCCAGCCCAGCACCGGTGATTTTCTTAAGTTGTTTGAGTCTCTCCCCAAAGAGGACCCGATTATTGTCATCTGCATCACTTCCGGGGTCAGCGGCACCTATAATGGCGCCGTTCTTGCGGCGCGCCAGTCGGGACGGAAGCAGATTGCCGTCATTAATTCCCGTACCACTGCTGTGGGTATGATGGAAGTGCTGGAAGACGGACTGGATATGATTGAGAAGGGCCTTTCTTTTGAGGAAATAAGCAAAGGTCTCCAGGAGTCCGCTTCTTTGATGCGGACTACTTTTACCGTGCCTACCCTGGATTATCTCCGGAGGGGTGGCCGCGTAGGGAAGGCTGCCGGCCTGATAGGCAGCATTTTGAAAATCAAGCCGGTTATTTTCCTGAATGACAATAATGAAGTAGATGTGCTTGCCAAGTGCGCACCGAAAAGAAGGCTGCCGCCGCCATGCTCGATTATCTCCACAAGAATTCACCCTGCCGTCGCATCGGCATTGTCCATATTGAAAATGAAGAAGGTGGCAGGGCGCTGCAGAAAAGGATTCAGGAAGAATATCCGGATATCCAGGTCACTCTTTCTACCGGTACACCTGTCTTGGCATCTTATCTGGGACCGGGACTGACGGGAATTATCTTTGAAAGTGCCAAGTGATGGGGGAAATAGATATGTATAATACAATAGATGGGATCTGTTTCAAGAATATGCTGACAGGAGCTTACCAGCTTTTCCAGCAGAAATATGAAATTATCAACCAGCTCAATGTATTCCCTGTACCTGACGGGGATACGGGAAATAATATGCTGAATACACTGAAGTCCATGTACAGCATGATTGCAGAAGAAAAAGCGGAACAGCCGGTGGGGATTTTGGCTGAAAAGGCGGCAGCCGGCGCCATCATGGGGGCCAGAGGAAATTCCGGTGTTATCCTGTCCCAGATCATCACGGCATCAGCCGGGGGCTCCATGGAAAGAAAACGGCGTCTTGCGGCCAGATGAGTAAGGCTTTCCAGTACGGTATCCTCTATGCTTACAGGGCTGTTACGAAACCGGTGGAAGGAACTATTCTTTCCGTAGCCAGGGGAATTGCCAAGGGAACCAGGGAAGTGATCCGCACGGAAACGGATTTCAGTAAAATTTTAGAAGCTTCTATCCGCTGCGGTAATGAAGCGCTGGCTAAAACGCCGGAACAGTTGCAGATTCTGAAAGACGCCAACGTAGTTGATGCCGGTGGGCAGGGTCTTATTTTCTTCCTCATGGGCTGCCTGAACGGCCTCACCGGCAAGGTCGAAGAAATCAAAGTGGATGTGAAACCGGTCATCAGCCGTCTGGAAGCGAAGGGGGAATCTTTCTCCATCGAATATCCTTACTGTACGGAATTCATTATCAGCCCCTGCAAGGTGAAGGCAAAGGAAGTCAGAAAGAAACTGTCCTCCTGGGGCGAATCCATGATCGTAGCAGAAGGGGATAACCTGGTAAAGGTTCACATTCATGCCCAGCGTCCGGGCCATGTGCTGGATATGGCAGCAGACTGGGGTACCCTTCACGACATCAAGTGCGACAACATGGTGGACCAGTTCCATAAGAACAAGGAAAAACAGCAGAAGATGGCTAAAAAGCCTCTGGGTATTCTCACTGTCGTATCCGGCGACGGCTGGACTGAACTCTTTAAGAAACTGGGTGCCGATGTGGTATCGGGCGGTCAGTCTATGAATCCCTCAGTACAGGAACTGAGCAGCGGCATGGACAATGGGCAGTATGAAAAATACATTATCCTCCCCAATAACAAAAACATCATCCTGGCAGCCCAGCAGCTCCAGAAAATGATGGGTGAAAAAGTCCATATCGTTCCCTCTACTAACCCCATGGAAGGGCTGGCAGCAGCCATGGCTTTCTCTGAAGACAACACGCTGGAAGAAAACCTGGCAGCCATGAAGGAACGGATGGGAGACATTGCCACAGCCATGATTACCACGGCTGTGAGAGACAGCATCGTAGGTGAAACGGTGATCCACAAGGATGATTTCATGGGAATCATGAAAAACCACGAAGTCATTGCAGAAAAAGATTTCACCAAATGTTTCCTGGACGTACTGTCCCACCTCATTACAGAAGATACGGAAATCGTAACGATCTACTCCGGAAAAGATCTTTCCGAGGAAGACTGCCTCAAAGAAATCGACAAGGCAGAAAAGAAATACCCTGACGTTACCTTTGAAACCTATCAGGGGGGACAGCCGCTGTATCCCATGTTTATTTCCGCTGAATAATGTGAAAAAAAACGCCCTTCGGGGCGTTTTTGTGTGGGCTGGCGGTTTTATGGACAAGCCCCTTTGGGGCGTGTCCATAAGCCGCCACCACAATCCTCTGCCCGAAAGGCCGTCAAACTTAAGAATCTTAAGAAACCTCGGGGCAAAGCCCCGTCAACAAAAAGAACGCCTCGAACGAGGCGTTCTTTTATACCCTTATTTCTTGTCCTTTGTTTCTGCACCTTCTGCAGGGCTGGGATAGAAGTACATAATGCGGTCCGGCTGGAAATATTCACTGGTCAGCCGTTTTGCCAGAATAGGCGTCATGGCCTGTTCGAAGTCTACGATTTCCAGAGGGGAAAGGGCGGTATCTTCTACCAGTACTATAATCACGGGATTCACTTCCGGCGCGTTTTCCGGTACTTCGCTGCGGTCCAGCGGAATGCTGAAAATCAGGCGGACCGTGGCTACATACTGGTCCTTGTAATTAAAAACGGTGCCCCGGTACGTATTTTCCCAAAGGGTGCGCATGAGATCGATGTGGTATACATCCTGGTTCTGTTGTTCTTCTGCCATGTAATAACCTCCTGGAGAGCTTAATGCTCTATATGATATGATAATTTTATTGTATCGCATAATAAGGAAGATGGAAAGAGGGCCTTGTGTACAAGCCCCTTTGGGACTTGAGGATTCAAAGGGTTCAAAGGGTGGTGGTGGGCGCCATTAATTATTGTAGGCGCCCTTTTATAAAAAACTTTCCAACGGGCCTCAGGCCCGGCTTGCTCGTTTTTTTATCAATTGCCAGGGCGGTTTTTAAGTTTTTTAAGGTTTTATCATAAGAGCCCGCCTTTCAGATTAAGGACGCCCATTACCGCCTGAAAGGCGGCATTATAAAACTGCGGCGTCAGCCGCTGCCACCTTCTGAACCAGCCTGCCAAAGGCAGGTCGAACCCTTTGAACCTTCTGAACCCGGGCCACAGAGCGGCCCCAAAGGCGCCATCACAACCCTCGGCCTGAAAGGCCGTCAAACTTACGGACCCTCCGGCCAACGGCCGGTCCATCTTAAGAACCCTCACGCTGCGGGCGTGTCCATAAGAACTTTTTGCTACCTTTGGGCGCAGATGATACAATATAAAAGTACTATGTATATTTTATGAGGAGGTATTTCATATGAATAAGGGAAAATTATATGGGATCGGTGTGGGACCGGGGGATTCCAAGCTGCTGACTGTGAAGGCTGTGGAGGCTATCCGGGCGCTGATATGATTATTACGCCGAAGACAGAGAAGAAAGAGGGGTCTGTGGCTTTTAACATTGCGAAGCCCTATATTTCTGATAAGACTGCAATTCTTCCCATGGTGTTCCAGATGAGCAGGGACATGGAGGCTGTAGAAAAACAGTGGCTGAAAACAGGAAAATCATTGCGGAGAAGCTGGATGAAGGGAAAAATCTGGTATTTCTGACTCTGGGAGATCCTATGCTTTACAGCACGTATATGTATATTTTCAATGAATTCAAGGATTCTCCGGATTATGAGGTGGAAACGATTCCGGGCATTCCTGCTTTTCTGGGGATTGCTTCTTACATCGGCCTTCCGGTGACGGAGTGGGAGGAAAATGTGCTCATTATTCCTGCTACTGCTGATCACGAGAAGTTTGACAAGGCTCTGTCCGCTTCCGACAATGCGGTGATTATGAAGGTGTATAAGAGCTTTGCCTTTGTGCAGGAGGAACTGAGAAAGCACCATATGATCAAGCGGTCTGTCATGGTTTCCCGCGCCGGGCTTCCTGATGAAATCGTGATTCGCGATATTGACAGCCTGCCTGCCGACTATAAACCAATTATCTCAGCACCATTATTGCCAAGAGAGATAAATAAATGGCAGGGCTTATCCGTCCCCGGGTGGTGATTGCGGGGACAAACAGCGGAGTGGGGAAAACCACCATTGTTACCGGACTGTTAGCTTATTTCCACTCCAAGGGACTGAAGGCCCAGCCTTTCAAGGTGGGTCCGGACTATATTGATCCCGGTTTCCATGAAAAGGCAGCTGGGAGACCTTCCTACAATCTGGATACCTGGATGACGCCGGCGGATCATCTGGTGTCCAATTTCTCCTATCTTTCCAGAGATGCGGACATTTCCATTATCGAAGGGGTCATGGGCCTCTATGACGGCGGCGCCAAAGGGGTCAGTTCTTCAGCGGATATTGCCAAAAGGCTCAAAGCGCCGGTTATCCTTGTGCTGGACTGCAAGTCCGTGGGCTACAGTATCGCTGCCACGGCTCTGGGATTTCGGGAATATGACAGGGATACCCATATCGCCGGCGTGATTCTGAATCGGCTGGGCTCTGACCGTCATGAAGCATGGTGCGGGATGTGATGGAGAAAATCCATATGCCTGTCATCGGCGCCTACCATCGGGACGATGGCCTCAAGACGCCGGAGCGTCATCTGGGCCTGACTCCGGTGACGGAAATCGAAACGGCGGACCTGATCCGCCATATGGGAGAAGATGCAGGCCGCTGGTGGATACGGAGAAGCTGTTGTCCATTGCCCAAAGCGCACCTTCGCTTCTCGTGGAAAAAGACAGGGAAGAAAAGAAGAAGGTTCCGGTCCGTATTGGCGTGGCCAGGGATGAAGCTTTCTCCTTCTATTATCCGGCCAGTCTTCATGCCTTGGAAAAATGGGGGCGGAGCTCATCGATTTCAGCCTTTAAGGGACAGCGTTGTTCCTGATGTGGACGGGCTCATCTTTGGCGGCGGTTTTCCTGAAATGTTCCTCCATGAGCTGGAAAATAACAGGTCCATGAAGGATTCCATCCGGCAGGCTGCGGCTTCCGGCATGCCTGTCTATGCGGAATGCGGTGGGCTTATGTATCTTTGCCGGAAGATCCAGGGATTTGACGGCGACGCTTATGAAATGGCAGGCCTGGTGCCGGGCGTATGCGAAATGCAGAAAAAGTTGCAGCGGGTGGGCTATGTGACCGGGAAAGCGCTGAGGAAGAGTATCATAGCTGATGAAGGAGATATCCTGAAGGGCCACGAATTCCATTTTCCACCCTTGCCTGCGATGACGATTTTCCCTGGGCCTACAACTTAAAGGGGACGAGGCAGAAAGAAGGCCATCTGGAAGGCTTTGCCAGGGGCAATGTGCTGGCCAGCTATCTCCATCTGTCTTTTGAGGGAAATCCAAAGGCAGCGGATAAATTTCTGGCTTCCTGTCTGGCTTATAAAAATAGGTAATGATTCGATATGGAAGGAACATTCCTTCCATATCTGATTTCCTGTCCAAGAAAGGGAAACATATGGAAACAAAAGGACTTGTGCTTATTAATACGGGAACGGGCAAAGGAAAGACCACTGCTGCTCTTGGGACTGCCATCCGCGCCTGGGGCGACGGACAGAAAGTTCTGATTCTCCAGTTCATCAAAGGGGCCTGGAAGTACGGGGAGCTGAAGGCCATCGAAACGCTGGGGAAAGCAGAGGGGCGCATAGAAATCAGACCCATGGGCGACGGTTTTGTGTTCCACAATAAAAAAGATCCGGAAAACGAGGAAAGACTGGCGGAAAAGAAAGAATTGGCCCGCCGGGCCTGGGATATGGTGAGAAAGGAAGTCATGAGCGGCGCCTGGGATTTGATTGTGCTTGATGAAATCAACTACGCCATTCACTTCGGCATGCTGGAAACGGAAGAGGTAGCAGGGCTGATCCGGGAAAGGCCGGTGAGGCTTAATATGATTCTCACCGGCCGCTATGCGCCCAAGGAACTCATTGATTTGGCGGACACGGTGACGGAAATGACTCTGGTAAAGCATGCTTTCCAGAAGGCATTCGGGCCAGGAAGGGACTCGAGTTCTGAGACGAGGATAGTCTGTTAGCTGGCAGACATCAGGCTGCCAGACTATCAGACGTCAGACTGCCAGACATCAGCTGTCCCGCTTCCCGCCATCTTCCTTCGCTATCTCCCTGGCTGACAGTTAAACCAGGAAGGCATCCTTTTGACGCGTTCTGCCGTCCTGCAGGCAGGGGCACCATCGATAAAGGGCAAGCTCTCCGAAAGAGCCTTGAACGCCCCAATTTTTAACAATGTTCTTTACATAAATGGGCGGGCATGATAAAATTTTCTAAGTTGTAGATATATGGATTACTCAGTAAATGAGGGATGTAAATGGCACTTTATGTTAAGAAGTTCGGTGGAAGTTCGGTGGCTACACCGGAAAAAATGCTGAATATTGCAAACCGCGTTCTTCGCGATCGGAAGCCGGGGGATAAGATCGTGATCGTGGTATCCGCCATGGGGGACACCACAGATGATCTTCTGGATCTGGCATCCCAGGTTTCTTCTGTCAATCACGGCAGAGAAATGGATATGCTCCTGGCTACGGGGGAGCAGATGTCCATTGCGCTGATGGCAATGACATTCAAAAAGCTGGGCGTTCCGGCGATTTCCCTGACCGGCCCCCAGGCAGGCATTATAGCCGGCGGCGCTTATGGAAAGGCTACGATTGATGATGTGAAACCGGACCGGGTGCTTCGGGAACTGGAAGAGGGCAAAATGTGATTGTGGCCGGTTTCCAGGGCCTGATGCCCAATGGCGATGTGGCTACCCTTGGCCGCGGCGGCTCTGATGCTACGGCAGTGGCGCTGGCGGGAGCAATGCATGCGGATATGTGCGAAATCTTTACTGATGTGGATGGCATTTATTCTGCTGATCCCCGTCATGTGAAGGGCTGCGTCAAGATGAAGGAAATCACTAATACGGAAATGCTTGAAATGGCAAGGCTGGGGGCCGGCGTTATGCAGCCTCGCAGTGTGGAGCTGGGCATGAAGTATCATATTCCGATTCATGTACGGTCTACATTTACCGATGAAGAAGGCACCATTATCCGGGAGGTATGCACAATGGATGGAAAGAATGAAGCAGTAAGAGGCGTGGCGCAGGATGCCCATGCTGCAAGGATTGCTGTGCTGGGGCTTAGAAATATTCCCGGCGTGGCGTACATGGTATTCTCCGCACTGGCTGAAGACAATATCACCGTTGATATGATTGTGCAGAGCGTAAGGAATTCCAATGATGATAAAACAGACATTATCTTCACTATCGAAGATACGGATCTGCCTGATGCTAAACGGGTTCTGGAGCAGATGCGGGACGAAGGAAAGCTGGAAGAGGTCATTTATGATGATGACACGGCTAAGGTTTCTGTGGTTGGTGCCGGCATGCTCGGCACTCCCGGCGTAGCAGCCCGCATGTTTGGCGCCCTGGGAAGGGCCGGTGTGAATATTGATATTGTGAGCACCTCTGAAATCAGTATTTCCTGTCTTATTTTAAGAAAAGATCTGGATAAGGCAGTGCAGGCGATTCATGATGAATTTTTCCCTGCTGCCAAAGCTGAATAATCTGCATTTTATAACAGAAAAAGCACAGGTATGCGCCTGCGCTTTTTTCGTACGTCTGGAGGTTTTATATGAAATGGAAAATGGGCGATATGGTTCACGGATTTCGCGTGAACTCCATGTCTCATATTGAAGAAGTTAATTCCGATGCGTACCTGATGGAGCACGTCAAGAGCGGCGCCCGTCTCATGTATCTGGACAACGATGATGATAACAAAGTATTTTATATCTGTTTCCGCACCACACCGGATAATTCCAAGGGAACACCCCATATCATGGAACATTCCACCCTCTGCGTTCCCGGAAATATCCGCTGAAGGAGCCTTTCGTGGAGCTGGCCAAAGGGTCCCTCAACACATTCCTCAATGCCATTACCTGGCCGATAAGACCATGTATCCCATTGCCAGCAGAAATGATGTGGATTTCCACAATCTCATGGATGTGTACCTGGATGCGGTTTTCTATCCCAACTGTCTGAAAAATCCGCAGATTCTCATGCAGGAAGGCTGGCATTACGAGCTGGAAAACAAAGATGCGCCTCTGACCTACAACGGAGTGGTATACAACGAAATGAAGGGGGCTCTTTCCTCTCCGGAAGCCATTATGGAAGACCGGGCCATGGAAAAACTTTTCCCCAACACCACCTACGGCGTGGAATCCGGCGGGGACCCGGAAGTGATTCCTACCCTTTCTTTCCGTGAATTTACAGAATTCCACCGCCGTTTTTATCATCCATCCAACAGCTATATTTACCTCTACGGCGATATGGATATTGAAAAGACGCTGGACTATCTGGACAGGGAATACCTGTCTGCTTTCGATAAAAGAAATGTGGATTCTATGGTTAAAACCCAGGCTCCCTTCAGTAAAAGGGTATCTCTCACCGCTCCATACGGCATTGCGGAAAATGAAAGTACCGAAGGCAAGGCCATCCATGCGCTCTACACCGCTTTTAACGACCATATGACCACCATGGACTCTCTGGCTTTCCGTATTCTTAACTATGTACTCATCGATATGGACGGCGCTCCTCTGAAACAGGCGGTACTGGATGCAGGCCTTGGCAGCGACCTGTCCGGTTCCTACGGTGACAGCTACAAGCAGCTGTATGGATTGTGGAAGCCACCGGCTCGGAAGTGGATAAGCAGGCCGCTTTTGCAGATGTAGTGGACAGTACCCTTCGTTCCATTGCCCTCAAAGGGATTGACAAAGACATGCTGGAAGCTGCACTGAACCGCACTGAATTTACGGCCCGTGAAAATGACTACCAGGGAAGGCCAAAGGGACTTTTCTACGGCGTCCGTGCCATGGATATGTGGCTTTACGACAGGAATCCCATGGATGCGCTGCGCTACATTGATGATATGAACACACTGCGGAAGAACCTGAAAACCAACTATTTTGAAAACCTGCTGCTCCGCTATGTGATTAAGAATCCCCACCAGGTTCTCATTACCATGAAGCCGGAAAAGGGACTCACGGAAAAGGCGAACCAGGAAACGGCGGAAAAACTGGCATCCTTCAAGAGCAGCCTTTCCGACGAACAGCTGGAAAAAATCATGGCCTCCACCAAAGCCCTGAAGGAAAGACAGCCTCCGGCGAAACAGAAGAAGCATTGAAAACCATTCCTCTCCTTTCCAGAAAAGACCTGAAGCGGCCCATAGAAGAAGAGGTGCTGGAAAAAGAAAGCGTATCCGGCGTAGACCATTTCCATTTTCAGGTTCATACGAACGGCATTACCTACCTGAATCTTTATTTCACCCTGGGAAATCTGAAGGAAGCGGATATTCCCTATGCCATACTCCTTTCTTCCCTGCTTAGAAGCCTTTCCACCACAAAGCACAGCTACACCGAACTGGCCCGCCTGTCCAATGCCTATACCGGCGGCATGAGCTTTGCCCTGAACGGCTACGGGAAGGTGAATGATACATCTTCCTATCTGCCGGCTCTTACCATCCGGGCCAAAGCCCTGACGTCCAAGACGGACAAGCTCATGGACCTTTTGGGAGAAGTCATCAATCACACCCTCTTTACCGATGCCAAGCGGCTGAAAGAACTGGTTCTTCAGGAAAAATCGGAATGGGATATGAGCGCTTTCTCCAGAGGCCATACCCTGGTCATGACAAGACTGACTCCTATTTTTCCAAGGGAGGGGAATTCGCCGAACAGTCCGGCCTTTCCTACTACTATTTCCTGGCAGACCTGGTGAAGCATTTTGATGAGAACAGGGAAGGACTGCAGGAAAAACTGGCTGCTGTTTCCGGAAAGATTTTCACAAGAAGTGGCCTTTTCTTTGAAACCATAGGGGAAGAAGAGGAAAAGAAGGCAGTCCTTGAAAACCTTCCGCTTCTGCTTGATGATATGGAAGTAGGGGTGAAAACAGCGCCCCATGTATACAGTTTCCCGCCGGAAAGCAGAAACGAAGCGTTCCTCACCTCCGGCAAAGTACAGTACGTAGCAAAGGCGGCAATTTCAAGAGCCACGGCTTCGCCTATACCGGTGCGCTCAGGGTGATGGAAACGATTCTCCGCTATGAATATCTGTGGAAGAAAGTCCGTGTTCTGGGAGGCGCCTATGGTGCTTTCACCCAGTTCCTACGGGATGGCACGGCTATTCTCTGCTCTTACCGGGACCCGAACCTGGCGCAGACCATCAGGCCTACGAAGAACTGCCGGCATACCTGGAAAATCTGACTCTGTCTGACCGTGAAATGACTAAGTACGTCATCGGTACCATGGCAGCCGATGAAATTCAGCTGACTCCTTCCATGAAAGGCGAGAGGGCCATGGTCCATTACCTTTCCGGCAATACCAGGGAATCCCGCATGAAGATTCGTGATGAAATCATTAACTGCCAGGTGGAGGATATCCGCAGACTGGCTCCTCTGGTAGACAGTGTCATGAAAGATCCCTATATCTGCGTCATGGGCAGCGAAGATAAGATTCAGAAGGATAAGGACCTCTTCGACAAGGTGAGGTCCCTGCCGGACTGATGGATATCCGTAGCCGTTTCGCTCCCAGTCCCACCGGCCGCATGCATCTGGGCAATCTCTGGATTGCTTTCCTCAACTGGCTCTGGACAAGACAGCGGGGAGGAAAAATCATTCTCCGCATGGAAGATATTGACCGGGACCGCTGTCGTAAGGAGTATGAAGAGGGCATACTGGAAGACCTTTCCTGGATGGGCCTTGACTTTGACGAGGGCCCGGAAGGGATATACTCCTATGGACCGGCGGTACAGAGCCGGCGCTATGATATTTATGACTCTATCCTTTCCGCCATGGAAAAGAAGGGCCATATTTATCCCTGTTACTGCAGCCGGAGCCGCATTCACCAGGTCCTCTCCGCACCTCATGAAGGGGAAGCACGTCCCGTGTATGATGGACACTGCCGGAACCTGACCCCAAAAGAGAGAGAGTCCATGACCAAAAATCCCTGTTGGAGAGTGCGCATGGAAGAAAGCACCATTTCTTTCACCGATCTATTCTATGGAACCATCACCAGGACACTTAAGGCTGGTGCCGATGATTTCGTGGTCCGGCGGGCTGACGGCCTGGTGGCCTACCAGCTGGCCGTTTCCATCGATGATGGAGAAATGGGGATTACCCATGTTTTCAGAGGAAACGATCTTCTGGATTCCACGCCCGGTCAGGCCTGGCTGATCCAGAAGCTGGGATATCAGGTGCCCGCGTATGGTCACCTGCCCCTTCTGGTAGATACCCGGGGCATCCGCCTGTCCAAAAGGCAAAAGGGCATCACCGTGAGGGAACTGAGAAACCGGGGCTTAAGGCCGGAAGATCTGATTGGTCTTCTTCTCCATCTGGCAGGAGGACTTCCGGAACTGAGGCCGGTGTCCCTTGAGGAAGCGCTGGAAGATTTTCCTTTTGAAAAACTGACCGCTTTACAAAAGAAACACATTGTGCTCCCGGTGTCATAAAATAAAAATGGCTGTGAAGAAAATGATTTACATTTCTTCATAGCCTTTTTTTATGGCTTCTCTTTGACCGTAAGCTGCCCGCCGTTTTGGTCATCTTGAGCGGGAACGCCGGTATGGGCGGTAAGGACTTGGTGCTCTATAGAAATGCCCAGTCTGGAGATTTCCTGCTCGCATGCTTCCTTGCCCCTGGGGACGTGAGATTTCTTCATTCCGCTGCGAAACGGTCAAAATGACGGGGCGGGGTCATTTGTATTTCCGCCACCGATATTCTCTGCTTCAGGCATCTTATTTATTTCTCCACTCATCTCCACCGGGTGGGGATTTTTTTTATGGAGTGGGGGATAGCTGCTGGCGGGAATGGGAGAATTTCAGAGCATGCCTTGGATGGAGCATCCTGTATTTTATCAGTAAATATCGAGTTTTTTTAAGCTTATTCATTTTCGCCTTTCCGATACCAAACAAACTTTTTTCGTTGTAAGCAAGTGGGGGTATGTGGTAGAATGTGGGTAAATGTGGAGGAGGTGGAAGAAATATGTTCATGAATGAGTATTCTCATACTATTGACAGCAAAGGACGTATGATTCTTCCAGCCAAATTCAGGGAGGAACTGGGAAACAGCTTTGTGCTGGCACCGGGTCTTGATACCTGTCTCTGCATTTACCCCAGGGAAAGATGGGATGCTCTTATTGCCAGGCTGCAGAAGCTTCCTTTTACCAATCACAAGGTAAGAAAGATTATGCGCCATCTCATCGGACGGGGAACTGAAATGGAATGTGACAAGCAGGGGAGAATTTTGATTCCCCAGCATCTCCGCACTTTTGCTCAGCTGAAAAAGGATGCCGTCATTGTAGGAACAGGTTCCATCATTGAAATCTGGGATCCGGCGCTTCTTGATGCTGATGAAAACGGAGAAGAATCGATGGCAGATATAGCCGATTCTCTGGATCTGCCGTTAAATTTTGACTTATAAGGGGAGGGTTTCATGGAATTTCATCATACCACCGTACTTCTTCATGAGATGATTGATTCTGTGCTCACCGATCCTCATGGCGTTTATGTAGACTGCACCCTAGGCGGCGGCGGTCATTCCATGGCCTTGTCGGAAAGGCTGGAAGAAGATGCTCTTGTGATTGGGGTGGACCAGGATCAGGAGGCTATAGATGCGGCTTCCGAAAGGCTCAAAGGCACTGGATGCCGCCATCTTTTTGTGCGTGACAATTTTTCTCATATTTCTTCTATTCTCGATTCTCTGGATATAGAGAAGGTGGATGGATTTATTTTCGACCTGGGTGTTTCTTCTCATCAGTTGGATGATGGGGAGCGGGGATTTTCCTATATGAACAATGGGAAGCTGGACATGCGTATGGACCAGCGCAATCCTTTGACTGCCTATGAAATTGTAAATACTATGATGAAGATGATCTGACCCGCATCATTCGGGAATATGGGGAAGAGCGGTGGGCCAGGAGGATTGCTCAATTCATCGTGAATTTCAGAAATGAAAAGTCCATTGAAACTACAGACGATTTGGTCCGTGTGATTAAGGCGGCCATTCCCGCTCATGCCAGAAGAAATGGACCTCATCCGGCGAAGCGTACATTCCAGGCTATCCGCATAGAGGTGAATAATGAGCTTGGCATCTTGAAGGACACCATGGAACCTGCGTGAGCCACCTGAAAGTGGGGGGACGGCTGGGGGTAATTACCTTCCAGTCCCTGGAAGACCGGATTATTAAAAATACGTTTCGGGAAATGGAAAGAGACTGCATATGCCCGCCGGATCTGCCGGTGTGTGTATGCCATCACCACAGGACGGTGAAGAGTCTGGGAAAGGCCATCAAACCGTCAGACGGGGAAGTGGAGGAAAATCCGCGGGCCCGGAGTGCGGTGCTCAGGGTGGTTGAAAAAGTATAGAAAATAGTTTCCGCTGATTTGGATTTTATGATTAAGGAAGCGCTGATTCCATAAGGTTATTTGAAATTATGGGGCTTTAAAGGATGCTTCCTGCATGGGGAGAGATGTTTTATGATATCGCAGAATGTACAAATGATGGATTATATGGCTTCCATGCCTCAGGACATTGCTGTTCCCCGGCAAAGGGAGAGGGAAGAATCTTCATCTCGCAGTTTATTTCATAATGTCATTCTGGGGATTATCATGATTCTGATGCCCTTCCTGGCAAGTACCATTTTAAATGGCGTCAATGTGCAGGCGGAATATCATATGCAGCAGGTACGGGCGGAAGTAATGAATCTGGAAAAAGAAAATTCAGTGCTGAAACTGGAGGTATCAAGGCTCAATGCGCCGGTACGCATACAGAAACTGGCAGAAACAAAGCTGGGCATGCGCCTTCCTGTGCGTAATGTGTATGGCGGTGTGGAAGCACAAAAGGCCGGCGCGGCAGCGAAAACAGTTTCTGCTCCGGCAAAGAAGGCAGTTCGGTAGCTGCTAAGAGACCTACTGATTCATTTTGTCATGGAATCGGCGCAGGCTGCTCTGAAAGCGCCGGCTGCGTAAAAAGTGAATTAGAATTATAAAATCAGCGGCCTTTTTTTAAGGCGCTATTGTGCTTCAAGGGGATTTAAGCTATCATAAATAATGACGCTTAATTGAAAATTATGCAGAGGTGATTCATTTTGAAAACATTATCAGAATTGATTCGTATGACCCCGGTGGAGAAAGTGCTGGGTTCTGCGGATGTTGAAATTAAAGATGTAACAGCTGATTCCCGCAAGGTGGAGGAAGGCGGTTTATTTATCTGCCTTTCCGGTGCCCATGTGGATGGCCATGACTTTGTCAAGGCAGCTGTAGAAAAGGGTGCTGCTGCCATTGTAGCTTCCCGGGATATAGATGTGCCGTCTTCTGTGACTGCGGTATATGTCAAAGATACAAGGAAGGCTATGGAAGATATGGTACCTTTTTTCTTTGATTATCCCACGAGGAAAATGCGCATGATCGCTCTGACCGGTACCAACGGGAAGACAACCACCACCCATGTGGCAGCTCATATTCTTCACCATGCCGGCCATAAGACAGGTGTCATCGGTACCATTCATGCCTCATCGGTGATAAGGAAATCCCCACCCACAATACGACGCCTGATGTGATTGATCTGGACCGCATTCTGGCCCGCATGGCGGAGGAAAAGGTGGGGTACGTGTGCATGGAAGTTTCTTCCCATTCCCTGGTCCTTGGCCGTGTGGCAGGCTGTGAATTCGACGATGCCGTATTTACCAACCTTACGGAAGACCATTTGGATTTCCATAAGACCATGGATAATTATGCAAAGGCCAAGGCTATCCTTTTCCATATGGTATCAGCTAAAGGACAGATAAAGAAAGGCAAGTCTGCCTGGGTCAATATGGACGATCCCTATGCCCACGTAATGGAAGAAGGGGTAGATGATAGAAATATCTGTGCTCTTCATACCTATAGCATGATCCATCCCGAAGCAGATCTTTACGCCCATGACATTCATTTCACCGGGAAGTCTTCTTCCTTTAAAGTGACCTATGAGGGAAAGGATTATGATTTTGAAACCAGACTGGCCGGACGTTTTAACGTTTACAATACTCTTGGCGCAGTAGGCGCCTGCCTCTCTGAAGAAGTTCCCATGGAGACCATTGTGGAGGGGATGAGGGACTTCAAGAGCGTACCCGGCCGTTTTGAGCTGATTGATGAAGGACAGCCTTTTACGGTGGTGGTGGACTATGCCCATACACCGGACGGATTGGAAAAAATTCTGACCACTGCAGAGGAAATTACAAAAGGACGAATTATTGTCGTCTTCGGCTGTGGCGGCGACAGGGACAGGATGAAGCGCCCCATTATGGGCCGCATTGCTGCCAGGAATGCCGATATTGCCTGGTCACCAGTGACAATCCGCGCACCGAGGACCCCGCTTCCATTGTGAAGGAAGTGGCTGCCGGCGTGGAGGAAGTGAAGAAGGAAAAGCCCTCCCTTTCCTATGAAGTCATTGTGGACCGCAGGAGCGCCATCTGCCGGGCCATTGAACT
>ENA-OQBJ01000371-OQBJ01000371.1-human-gut-metagenome-genome-assembly--contig:-NODE-371-length-24050-cov-7.540568_pt1 | contig 24050 bp, 27 predicted proteins | sample MGYA00242743_ERZ504545 | MGnify/ENA primary metagenome ERZ504545 (study PRJEB26092, sample SAMD00036252) | human gut metagenome | host: Homo sapiens | study: EMG produced TPA metagenomics assembly of...
CAGGAGTTCAAGAACCTTCGTGATGACGCCGAGTTCAACCTCGTAGCCAGCCGCAGCGCTCAGGCAGCCGTTATCAAGGCGATTAAGGAGGGTAAGACTAACGTTGACCTCAACGCGCCAACTACTCCGGATAATACGCCAGACGGTTCTACCCCAGGTGGTTCAAACACCGGTCAGACCGGCAGCGACGGTCAAGGCTCTGAATCTGGCGGCGGTACTACCGGCAAGGACGATACTGGCGACGGCCTTGAATAGCCCAAGGATAGACTGGCTAGGGTGCTAGCCCCTAGCCAAGCCTATCCACCCCCAAAAAAGTCAACATTCAACACTCAACATTCAACATTCAAAAAAATGAAAACCTGGAAAACAATTCTTCAGATAGCTATCAGTATACTGACCGCTATCGCTACTACGCTCGGAGTAACGAGCTGCATGGGATAAAGAACATGGAGTCTACCTTATTATAATAAGCAGACTCATCCATAAATAAATCGACCGCTCACCTCAATACGAGGAGAGCGGTCTTTTTTTGTTTCTACCTAAAATCTGGTCATTAAGGTCACGGTCATTTTCGGCCATTAAGGATTTTTGGGGTTCAAAATGCGAATACACTGTGTGCGCAATTGAATTGGAATGCAACGTTAACCTTTCCGAGCAGTATGCATATTTTTATCTTCTTTTAAAGTTCTACGAAAAATCAATTCTTTTGATCTTTTCTTTCCTCATTTCTTATTTTTTTTTGCTTTTTCCTTTTCTGTTTCGAAGTTTTGCCGTACTTTTGTACCGGAATAGGAAAGAAAGATAAATAAGATGAATAGACGAAAAATGAAAACTGGGTCAATGGTGATGTTGAAAGCATCATTTCTTGTGGTGGTATTTTCTATGGGAGTACTTGCTCCTGCCATTGCCCAGAACGGACAGAACAGGAAACCTCGAAAGAAGCTGAAAGAACTACTGATGATGGCAGATAGCCTGCGACTCCAGTTGCGACAGTCTGCTGATAGGGGACGTATGCTCCAATGGGGCGACTCTCTTCTCATGGCAGAATTGGGTAAGAGCAAAATGAGTGAGAAGAAAAAACAAAGGTTCATGAAGCATTATGCCAAGATTCAAAGACGATTGAGCCTATACGACCGCCAATTGTTCAGAGGAGATTCACTGCTGGCAGCCAATTATTACAAGATAAAGTATGATACTACCTACATCTCCCGTCCAAATGCCCGATGGACCATCAAACTGAGAGGCAATCTTTCTGGAGCCGATTTGGAAACTACGGCGAAGACGGATGGAACGGAAACGCATACCAAGGTGATGGCAGACTGCCGTGGAACCCTCTCTATGGCAGTGGCTTACCGGGGATTGGGGCTTGGTTTGGCTGTAAACCCAGCCAAGCTGGCTGGCAAGAATCAGGACTTTGAGTTCAACCTCAATTCCTATAGCAACCGCTATGGCTTTGATGTGGTCTATCTCTCGTCCAAGACATTCCATGGTCATCAGGAAATGGGAGGTAGCGAGATAGATATCCATAAGGGAGAAATCTCGCAGAAGGCTCTGAATCTCAATTTCTATTATGCCTTCAACTACCGCAAATTCTCCTTCCCGGCAGCTTCAGCCAGAGCTACATTCAGAAGCGAAGTGCCGGAAGTTGGATGGTTGGCGCCAGTTTTGACGGTTCCAAGACGAAGGTGAAGGGAATGACTATCCGCCTTAACGAGTTGGCACTCGGTGCAGGCTATGGATATAATCTCGTTCCATCTTCTCATCTGCTGTTCCATCTGTCAGCCTTGCCAACCATCACGTATATTCTCATGACTATACCAAGATGAGGGCTGAAGCAGAGGAGGGAAGTAGTGATACAGAAATCCCAACCGTTAAAAACAGCATGAAATATCATTTCCCGTCTGCCATCATTACCGGTAGAGGTGCAGCCGTCTATTCCTGGCGCAACAAGTTTGCCGGTGCCACTGCGGTTTATAATTTCTCTGTAGCAGGAGATGAGGATCACCTGCAGGTGAAGAGAAACAAATGGCGAGTAAGAATGTTCTTCGGATTCCGGTTCTAGGAACATACTTTTCTTCTTCCTATGTCAGTTTTTGTCGCAACCGGATTGTAGTTTTGCAGCAGAATTGACAATAACTCTATATAATAAGGTATGAATGCAGAAAGAAGAGGGGTTAGGAGTCCCTGAAAATAAAATATAAGAGGAATCCATAAGATTTCTTGTTAAAAGTTTGGTGGTTCATCAGATTTTTACTAAATTTGCCATTGGATTAGTGACAGGGCAGGGTAAAGTCCTCGCTTGAAGTCGCTATGATGCAGAGAAACAAGATCATCTTGTGGACACGAGCAAGCTATTCAGTTCTGTAGGTTGAAATCTGGTAAATTGAAACGTAGAAAGAACGAGAATTTGTTTGAGCGAGTCTACACCGTCATATGGTGTGGATTCCTCTTTCGCATTTTCTTTTCTACGGGTTTTACCAGAGCCTAACTTACAAGAAAGTGAAGAAAGTAGGGGTTCGCACCATCTTTTTTCACTTATGAACCATTATGGACTTGTTTGGTTCGCAGATTTTCCTTAACTTTGCAGAAGATTAGCTGCACCTCAGCATAACATTCAAGCAAGCTTGATGATTCTGCTTTCGGTTTGCATAATTTTTGCAGAAGATTAGCTGCACTCGGCAATTTGAAAGCAAGCTTTCATTGCGCTCGTTTGCATAATCTTTGCCCCTTGAAAGTAAATGATTTGCTGTTTCGGCAGAAAAGCCGGAACAGTTATATATAATGAACTTAAAAACGGAATGCTTATGAGTAAAGATTTAAAGCAAGAAACTCTGTTGGAGTCGCAAGCTGAACTCGAACAGGAAAACGAGGAAACAGAAGAGGGATGTCTCTATTCTGCGGCAGTTGCGATATTGCAGGAAAAGACATTTGAGACTCTTGATAATGAAGGATTAGATGAAGCTCTTAGTGTGTTGGACAAATTCTATACGCAGTATGAGGTCGTGAAAGGCTTTCAATACAATTCGTTAAAGGCAAGTCTTATATTGAAAGGCTTGAATGCGATGAATAGTATTGGGGAGTTAAGTTCGATTGATGCAAACGCAGCGCAAGCTGATATAACCGAGCTCATTTCCCTGATAGAGAATGAAGAGGATGTTGATGCTGATTATCTTTCCTCTTTACTTGAAACTTACAAGGATGAACTTGAACAATTGAAAGCAAAATTCGCATTTGTACATGATTTCAATGAAGTGGATGAGAAGATACAAGAGTTACGTACACCAGAGAAGATTATTACCGACTCGAAGGTGAATGATGCAAAGAAAGCTTTGGCTCTTTGGGATGATTTCTATAAGAGAAATGAAAGGGACATAGATGATGCTTATTTTGAAAAAGCTGCAAGCATCTACAATGCTTTCTTCTATGCTTTGACCATCCATAAGAATGAGTTGGAAAGTCTTTCCGAGTCTCAGCTCTCTCATTACTCCTATGCTGCCAAGAGTTGTATCGCAAATGCAATTAAGTATTATGAGCATGAGGATAGTAAGGATGAATGGCTTGCTTTGCAAGAACGTATTAGTGAGCAGGTTGAGGAGTTAAAGAAATTGCATGAGGAAAAATAAATGTATAACTTAAAATAGAATTTAAAATGGAAAAGGAAACAAAAACAAAAGTTTGGAATGGCATCAAAGAGGGTGTACATTTCGTAGGTGCTGTAGCTGGCGCAATAGTTGCTGTTGCAGGTGCTGCTAGTGCTTTAAAAGGTAGAAAAAAATAATCTTTAAATTTTATAATTATGGATATTGAATATTATGTAGAAGCCTCTAAGGCTAAAGAACAGAAAATTGTTGCATGGGGTTGTTTTGCTAGATGCTATTTCAATTGGGCAACAATTTCAAAAGGTAGTGCTGCTGCTTAAAGATGTAGTAGTTGTAAAATCAAGGATAGGCGAGTTTGTCTCGTCTATCTTAAAACTTATATTCTTATGGAGCAAGAAGTTAAAACTGTTGTAAGAAAAAGTATCCCTCTAGACAAAATATTTGCTTTACCTTCAAAAATGGTAAATATCAGGTATGCTAATAAGATATTAGTGGTTTCACCAGAAACTGCGAATTGGATTGTTTTACAAAATGAAGAACAATTGTCATTCCTTAATCTTTTGCATAATAATCAGCTAGGTGAAGCTTTACAGCATTTTTCTGGGTCTCATCAAAATGCTCAAGCTGTAGTTACTCAAATTATCGCAAGAAAATTTGAAAATAAAAAAGTACATTTTAAGCATGAATCAGGAACAATGCAGTTTTATCTAACAAATGGATGTAATATGCGTTGTCCTCATTGCTATATGTTTGCTGGTATTAAGAAAAACAATGAACTTTCTACCGATGAGGTTTATTCTGTTTTAGAGAAGTTTTATAATTCTGGTGGTAAGGTTATTGTTTTTTCTGGTGGTGAAATTGCTTTGAGGAAAGATTTGTTGCAAATTATAGAGCATTCATACAATTTAGGAATTAAAAATGAGATACTAACAAATGGTACACTTTGGACAGAAGAGACTATAAGCAAAATAGCTCCAATGCTTTCGCGTGTTCAGATTAGTATTGATGGATATTCGGAAGAGACGAATTCGAAGTCCGAGGAAAAGGTAATTTTTCTAGGGCCCTTCAAACAGTAGAGTCTTTTTTGAAATATCATGTATATACAGAAATATCTGTAACTCCGTATCTTGATAAGAACTTGGAAGTTGATTATCCTAAATATGTTGAGTTTGCTAAGAACTTATATCAAAAATATGGAGATATAAATTTTCTAGTAAAGTTTACCTTTGATATTTTGGAAGGGAGGAACATTGTTGTTACTAATGAACTGAAAAATAAATATCAAGCTATTGTAACTGAAATTTATGATGGCATTTATGGAGATTTTATGGATAAGCCTTTTATAAATTTCCATAAGAATGGTGGATTGGAAGACAATTGTGATTATGGAAATTTAGCAATTTCTGCTGATGGCAATGTCGTATTATGTCCAATTTTACAACAAATGAAATCTATAGGAAATGTTCGGAGCGATGATTTTACATCAATATTAACTTTGGCAAAAAAAGCCCGTGAACTAGCTAATGTCAATAATTTGATGCCTTGTAAAGAATGTGAACTTAAGTATATTTGTGGAGGTGACTGCCGAGTCAAGTATTTCGATGGTTTTAAAGAATGTAATTTAAAAATGATGGAGAATGCCAATAGGGAATGTAGTCTAGGAAATAAAGAATATTTTTATGATATGATGATACGTTTGAATGAAAAAATGTTTCAATAAGTTTTAAATATTATGTTTGACAAAAGTAGTAAAAAAATGTTTTCCACTTGCGATAGCAAGATGAAAAATGAAATGGAGATTCAGCAAGATGCTGTAACGTTGTGGCTGAAGAAGAACCAGACAAGAGTTAATCCACATGATACAAAGCCTAATATTATAAAGGCTTGTGGTCAATGGTATGGTTAATTGTATTTGAACATAGTAGTCCATAAAGTTGAATGATTTTATGGACCTATGTGTTAGCTAAATAAAAAATTCAATCATGAATACGGCATTAGAATATAGTAGGAGAATATATGTTTCAACTAATTTTAGTTGTAACCTTAATTGTGTGTATTGTTTTGAGAAGAATAAGAATGATATAGAATTTGATGTAGATGAAGCGGTCTCTATCTTGGAAAAAATGTTGATGGAGAAAACTGAACATGGAACTAAGATAAAGCTTCATGGAGGTGAACCTTTTTTAGTGTTCCCTAAGATAAAACAATTATGTGAAACTCTTTGGAAGAAACAATTTCCCGAATATTATCATTTTAGTGTGACAACTAATGGTACGCTGATTCATGGTGAAATAAAGAGATGGTTGTATGAGAATCGAGATAAGATAACTTTGAAACTGAGCTTAGATGGTAACAGAAAATCTCATAATATAAATCGCTCTAATTCTTTTGATAAGATTGATTTGGATTTTTTTGTTCAGACTTGGAAGGACATTAGGCTTAATATGGTTATCACACCAGCAACGTTGTTATATGTTGCTGAAAATGTAAAGTACTTACATTCGCAAGGGTTCAATCAAATATATTCTCGTTTTTCTTTAATGACAGATTGGAAAAAAATGTCATTTGGAAAAGGAGTTTTATCACCAAATGTTGAATTTGGCTCAGTTTTATTTGGATAATCCAACTATAGAACCTTGCGAGTTCTTTAGTTATGACATATCGTGGACTTTGGCAGACGAAAGTTTTACGGCTCTATGTAACATAGGTAATTGTCGAGCTTTCGACTTTCAGACAAGAAAATATTATCCATGCCATATGTGTTTTCCGTCTGTTTGTGGTGAAAAAAAATCAAGTGAATTAGAACATATAGAGATGAAGGAAGACAATGAGCATAAAGAAGAATGTTGTATTCATTGCCCTTTCATCAATATATGCAAGACTTGTTATGCCGAGAATTATATCATGCGTGGTTCTGTTTCTCGTCGAGATACATCATTGTGTGGTTATCAAAAGATAGTCTTTGTAATTCTATTTAAGTACGAATATGCACGTATTATGAATTTAGCATCCCCTACACCTCATGATGTGAGTAAGATGCAGGCAATACAGAAATGGTATCCAATGATAAAACTAATAGAGGAGAATTTGATAAATGGATAGAACGTATATAGATAGTCAGTCTTCTAGCTTCTATAATGATATGTTAAAGAAGTGTATGGGTAAAGGTCATAAGACTCCGAAGTATCTTTTCAATCCAAGAATAACCGAGGAGTGGAAAGAAGGGGGAACTTTGGTTGTAGGCATCAATCATTGGTGTATACAAAAAAGTTGTGAGTATTATGAAGATTGTGTTCTGAATAGTAACAGTAAGAAATATGATAAATTATGTAGATGGGCGGTTAGCGAAGTAGATGATTCAACTCCATACGATTTACGTTATACTACTTATGAAGCTTTTAATTGTTATTTTGGGGATTTCTTAGGCTATGAGTCTTTCAAGGAATTCCTACTTTATATTACAGGAACACAAGATTGTATGGAACCAGATGAGCAAAAAAAATATTGGAACCATCTTGCTTTCTATAATTACATACAGCATTTTACAAAGATGAGCCTTACTCATACAAGTATGTATGGGGTAGAAGAGGCGTTGTCTAAAAAAGAGGATGATGATTTTAAGGCTTTTTTGGATGTTCTGCATGACCTGAAACCTAAGCTCGTAATTGTATGGCATAAAGATATAAAGAATCTTCTGTTAAGGAAAATTCAGGAAGGAAAAATGCCAACAGGAAGAAACCTACAGTTGGTTGATGATCTAGGCATTCCAACCAAGAGTATGTTCAGATTTGTGTATAATGAAAAGAAATTGCAGAAGACAGATACGGCTATTATTCAATTTACTAAGACTTTTGAACAAAAGTATGGACGTATAGGGGAGCTTTCGACAGAGCAAGTTGTATTAAGGCTTCTTAGATGGAATATGTTCAAGACAGAAGAAGATTTGGCTTTACTTACTCAACTTTCAGTTCTTTCTGATGATTTGAAGAATATGTTGGAATTTGTTGAGTGTTTTGCTTGGGATTCGGATGTGTTGAGCTATTTGGTTAGTCAGATACAAAAGCAGTTAGGTATAACGCCCGTCTTGGAGAAAGTACCTTACGGAATTCTGCATTATAAAGATGATATCGTTTATTCTAATGTGCAGTTACAGCCTTATGGTGATATGCAGGTGCGTCCTCTTGTAGGTCTTTATCCGCAAGATTGTTCTCATTATTCCTTAAAGAAATATGAGGAGAAGGACTTGTTAGCGTTTACTGGTCTTTCCTTTGATGGATTACGTAGTAAAACTTTTATCGATGAAAATGTGCTGGCGAAAGGCTTTGTCGTTTATATAGATGAGGAACATCCTGTTTCCGAGGCTTTCTTCAAACACCTTTTTGAGGGTAAACTGGATAAGAATGGTTTTTCTATGATAATAATGAAAAGTAGTGAGGAAAACGATAATAGATATCTTGGAATTCTTAAGGAGTCTGGCAGACTTCATACAATAAAATCAAAGACAATAGGGAATGATGCATTCCTTTATATAAAATTGCTCAATGTTTCAGAAGCTAATCGCCAAGTTCAAATTGAAGATAAAGGGCAACGTAAATATAATAATCATTTGAAGTCCCTTATACCTGTATCGTTGAGTTCTAAAGGTTTTTGCAAGACTTCTCAAGATTCAATGTATCTGTCTGGAGTTCAAAAGTCGGCACTTGTGAAACAAGTCAAGCTGCTTATAAAAGAAAAAGTAGATATGGAGGTTGATACTATTGAGAAATTAGCAAGTGCTATCTCTAATGCCTGTGTCTGTGGCTTACTTTCAATAGAAGTCAATAAGGAAATAAAATATAGGGCGGAATTCGGACCGAGAAGTTGTTATAGGTTATTTTGTTATAAAATATATAGTAAAATTCTAAACGGTAGAGCTACTAGAGTAAAGGATATAGAAAGATTGTTTAATCTCAAAAATGTAGCAAACAATACTGATATAAAACTTGAAGAGAATTTAAAGGATAATGGATTAGAAAGTAAAGTCAAGTTAATAAAATTGTGTATAAATACTCCAAAAGTGGCAGATTTTGAAGCAAAATTTAAAAAAATAGTGTGAGACAATTTTTAAAAGTCTGATTATTAGTTTGTTATAAGAATTTTAAATAAAATAAGCGAGGCAATATTTTGAAGACTTTGCCTCGCTTATTTTATTTTTATACTTTTGCACCAGAATTAAAAAACGAAGTGATTCTCAAAAAGCTATAAGCTTATTTGATGGGTTACTTCAAGTGTATAACTCTAAATATGATAAGATATGGTAACATAGAAAATCTCATTTCAATTATGAAGTTGATTCTTCACACCTTGCGAATGTGGAAATTTGATAAGGGCGGATACTGAAGATGATTAGTTTTGTAAGTCAATACTAAAGATATTAGGCTTCCTGCTATCCTTTTGTTTCCCCCGGGTCTTTCCACAACCAGCAAGGAACAAAAGGTAGTAAGGAAGCCTGCCTGCGTTTATGCAAATTTGCTTCCAAAGTTTATTAATCCATAAAAATATAAGAAAATGGATAGAATAGTGAATAAAATTGCAGGTCTTGGAGTACCTGGTATAATGTTAATGGTAGCAATCTCTATGACAGGATTGAGTGGTGCAGCAGCAATAACTGCAGCGTTGGCGCTGCTTGGTCCTGGGGGAATGCTTGGTGGAATTGCCTTCTTGTTGTTGGCTGGTGCGGTAACTTCAGCTTTGACAGAGTTTGGTTTTGATGCCTTGTTTAAGGCAGTAATTAAGAAACTCTATAAGAATGGTGAAACCAAAGAAACTATTAGGAGGAAAATCGAGAAAGGACCTTGGTCAAAGAAACTTAAGGCAAAAGCTATCTCTGATTTGGAAAAGCTTTAGTTTAAACGTTTAAATCTTAAAATAAAATGAGTGACGACAGAACAATTTTAGAACTCTCGGATAAAGAAACCGAGGATTATGAGAACAATCCAGAGAATTGGGAAGAAGTGACAAACAATTCTATTGAAGATGCTTTGAACATGATGTTTCCTAATGGAATGGATGATGATTAGGTGTCATAAAAGCTTCAGCCAAGCTGTTGGAAGTCTTGGCTGAAGCATCGAAATAAACCTGAGGTTTACTTTGTAAAATCATGATGGATTATGAATCAGATTATTATTCAAAACAATCAGATTGTGCTACGAGCTTTGGACAAATATTTGTTGAAAGATAATCGGTTTTCACGATTCTATTTGCAAAAGCAGAAATTTTCTAAAGCAAGAGCCTTTCGGAAGCAATCTGATTATTTAAACAATTTAATTAAAACTATTATGGCAACAACAAAAAGAAGCTTTGAAGCTAAAGTGATTGAGGTTAAGAATTTATCAACAGGTAAATATTTGCGTTATGTAAATATGAATAATGGTGAAGAGGGGATTGTTCCTGAATGGTGTATCACAAGTTTTGTGGTATTGCCTAATGAGTGTATAGATTCTGACGGACATGTAGTCGTTGGAACGATTCTGAAACTACGTGAAATGGAGGATGGAAAAATCTATCCAAGTACAAGCTATCAACATAGAGCAAATCCTTTGCAAAAACCATCGGTTTCTGCTAAGGCGAAGAAGATGAGCAAAGAGAGTTTATACGAAGATGCTCAATTATATCAATCGGTATCCCTTGATGAGTTGTGGAACATGTTTGCGGACAAATTGAGAAAAAATGAACTGACTGTAGATGCAATACTTCAGGCTATGGATGTGAAGAGTAAGTCCTCAGAAAAGGAGCAAAGTGCATACCTTGGAACATTGCTGGGGGTAAATTCGGTAGATTTAGGAAAGCAAGAAAACCTTCATCGTGAATTTAAAAGCTCATTTATGCATAGTGCCAATCCTCTTCGTAGTGAACGAAGTTTCCAAAATCAGCAGATATTTAAAGAGATTGTAGCATTTGGCAATAGTCATGAGATGGGTGATGTGTATGTTGGAGTAGGAAATGATGGTACAATACGTGGTGTTGAAGATGAACTATTGAATGAGGCTCCTTTTGAAAATCGTGCAGATTTCCAGGCTGACTTCATGAATCAGCTGAGCCAAGCGATAGACAATTATTTGTTTGTATCTCAAATCAAAATGATTTGGTACAAAACGGTTGAAGGTAAGTTGTTCTGCCGAATCTCTATCTAATGGAGGTGGCATTATTCTTTTGAATGGCTGTGAACTATATGTACGTGGAGATGCTGGTAAAAAACAATTGAAGAATGCAGATTTGATTAATTATGTATTAACGTGTTACCAGGAAAAGGTAGCATAAGAACCTTTTGAAAGGAGGACTTTTTAGTTGAACGCTTAAAAAAATATAATGGTTAGTGTATTGTGAGTAATAACAAATAAAAGATAGAAATTATGGAAAAGAACATCAAGAAAAGAGTGTGTAGGTTGGCATTGGTAGTGATTGCCGTGCTGGTAGTGTTATTTGGCTATTGGTTCTTCTTGAACCTCATGGCTATTGGCAGAAGCAGAAAGAAGCTGAAAAAAATGAATACATGGAAAAGCAAATGCTTTGGCGGAAGTCGGAGAAAATGACCATGCAACAGATGTTGTCGGACATGACGCTAATGGCTAAGGGGGATTCTGTCAAGGTTTGTTGGCTAACCGGTCTCTCGCTTCCTGTTTATCGTGACTTCATTCATGGTACTGCGCAACCTACAAGGAATGCTTGGGCTGAGACAAGATATTGGTATATGTCTTCTCTTGCTAAAGGCAGAGAATGGATGGAGGAAAGAATTGAGAAGAGAATTTGTAAAAGTTTAATCTTCGTAGAATCAAGTCGATTTCAGGTGCAGAAGGATTCCTTGAAGGATTATCGTAAAGAGAAACCTACTCATACGGAGATTGAATATAACAAGATGTATCCAGCTTTTGGTAAATCTACTGATAAAGAGTTTGAAGATTGGAGAAAAGAGTATAAACGTTTTCATTTGTTCTAAGGAGTATGAATGCAAAGATAAAATTGGTGTTGGCTGTAGTTTTAGCCTTGTGTTTCTTGGGTTTGTCTATAGGAGCACTAGAGGTGGTACCCAAATATATAGAAGATAGATACTATGTTATGGGTGTGGAAGGTAAATGGTCGAATTTAGTTTCCCTCTTGTTCTATGTCATGGCTGTAATGTGTGGCTTTTATGGTTGGTTAGTGTTTAGACATATAAAATATAAAAGAAGATATGGATAGAATTTTGGGGTATCTAGCTATGGTCTACATCTTTTTGCCCTGGCGACCGATAGTTGTATTGGTGGCAGCGATACTGTTTGTCAACATCAATGGTACGGAATTGTATGGATGGCAAGCTGGTTTGGCGCATGGATTGTTCTTCCTGCCTAATCTGGTGAGGCATCTCTTTGACGGTGATGTCCTTTTCAAGGCTACCAATTGTACTACTGGTTATCTTGTTGCCTGGTGGATAGCTACAGTTGGCTCGTGTATCGGTTGGCTCGTTGATGCTTGCTTTTCTTTTATGAAAGCATATTCATTTTTTGGGAGGCGATAAGGCAGGAGATGATTGATATCTTAAAGGATATGACGAAGAGTTATGAGACGGGCGAATGCTTGAATGGGGAGGAATAAAAGAATCCTCAGATTGGGAACACACTGTGTGCCCAATCTGAGGAATTCCTGTTATTTATATTCCTTCAGTCAGGAACTTGCGAAGATGCAGGTGCGTGATGCCCTCATCATCATTTTTGGTGAGCAGAGGGGTCATGGAGATAACGTACTTCGGGTAGTTGTCCTTGATGGCACGGAGATTGCCAAACTCACGCTCTCTGGTTGCATCGTCGGCTATGATGTAGGAAGCTTGTACGTAGATGCGTTCGCCGCCTGGTCTGGTGCATACAAAGTCGATTTCTCCAGCTTGCAGTTGTCCTACATAAACTTGATAGCCCAAGCGTATGAGGTTCTGATAGATGATATTCTCTATCACTTTCTCAATGTCTCCTTCACGTGTTCCCCCGGCAATGGCATTTCTAATGCCGTTGTCTTCGAAATAAAACTTATCGTTGGTTCAAAGATGCGTTTGCCGTGGATGTCATAGCGGTTCACCTTGTGCAGGATATAGGCTTCACAAAGGAAGGATATGTAATTGATGATAGCCGTGGACGTTATAGATTCGCCTTGTGATTTCATATATTTGGCGATACTGTTGGCGGAAATCAACTTACCGGTGTTGTCTGCGAGAAAACGTACTAAATTCTCTAAGAATGGCACGTTTCTTATTTGGTTGCGCATAATGACATCCTTAAGTAAGACGGTATGGTAAATATCCATCTGGTATTCACGTGCATCATCCTCTTCCAGTCCTATCTTTGCCAGACCAGGCAAGCCACCATACTGAATGTACAGAGCAAGTGCTTCGTCATTATCTGATAGTTGATGAAATTCCAGAAACTCGTTATAGCTCAGCGATTGGATATAGATTTCCTTATATCTGCCACCGATGAGTGTGCTCAGTTCATTGCTCAGCATGCGGGCATTGCTACCTGTGATGATAATGTCGATGTTGGGTTCTGTGCGATAACTTCGAATGGATCGTTCAAATTCCCTGATGTCTTGTATCTCATCGATAAGGATATAGTTATGTTTATCGGACTGAAAGTGCTCTCCGATATAGTCGTTGAGATCCTGATAGGTCTGAATGTTGTCAAACTCTCTTTTCTCCTTATCTATAAAGATGATATTGTTGCAGTCATCTGCCTTCTTGCGGTCACGAATCATTTTCATCATGCAGCTTTTACCTACACGACGTTGACCTACTAATACGATGATAGTCTCCTTACCAAGATACCTTTCTATCTTGTCGATATATGATTGACGAATAATAGTTGCCATATTTTTATCACTTATAAATGAAATTTTCTGCAAATATACGATTTTATCTTTTATAATGGATGAAAATCCTAAATATTTTGCTTTTATCTTCTATAAAAGATAAAAATGGCGTTTTATTCTCATTTTATGATAATCATAAAGTGATTATTTATCTTCCTTCAGATACCAGTCTTTGATGTATCCGGAATAATGCTTGGCAAACTCCTCGGCTTGTCCGGGAGCGCAAGCTTTCACCTTCTTGGCAGGAATACCAGCCAAATCTCATGTGCAGGAACTTTGGTGCCATGGGTAACTACAGCACCTGCTGCAATAATAGCCCCTTCTCCAATGTCAGCCTTGTCAAGCACAGTGGCATTCATTCCGATGAGTGCGCCTTTTCTGACTGTGGCTCCGTGGACGATGGCACCATGTCCCACAGATACATCATCCTCCAGAATGCAAGGCATCGTACCGGTTTGATGGATGCAGGCGCAATCCTGTACATTCACTCTGTTTCCACATCTGATGGCATCCACGTCAGAGCGCAATACCGCACTATACCAGATGCTGCAGTCATCACCAAGAATGCAGTCACCGTCAGTACGGCATTCTCAGCGATAAAACAATTCTTTCCCCATCGGGGAGTCTTTCCTTCTACTGTCTTTATAATAGCCATATTGAATATATATTTAAATTTGGGTGCAAAGGTAGCAAAAAATATTGGAATCACCTTATACTATTTCAGATACTTCTTCAGCCATAAATCGAAGAACTTATCATATACTACGTAGGCATCATCCTGCTGGGTGATGAAATCCTTCTCCAGCAATCCCTTCAGGGCGGAATTTACAGAGCTTGGCGACGGGAGATGATATTTCTTGGCGAAGGCTCCGCTCTTTACGCTTCTGGCTTCGCCCTCTGCAGAGATGGCGATGAAGACATTGCGCTGCTTTTCCGGCATCTGGCGCAGAAGGGTCTCGTAGGTGTCTGATGCCATGTTGAGATTGTAGTTGATGGCGTCATCTACCATATCCAGAGTGCAGGTACCCTGTTCGGGAGTCTTGAGGAAGAGAACATTCATTACTCGCTGGATGTATGAAGTGACACCACCGAAACGGGCGAAGAGTTCTCCGATAATGGCAGTATCTAGATGTTTGTTGCGCTCCTCGAACTTGGCTGTGGCAAACTCCTTGTATTTCTCCACATCCAGAGGCTTCAGGTTCATCAGCGTCACGCTCTGATAGAATGGGCGGGCAGGAGATGTGAACATTTCTGCCATCAGATGGCGGTGAGAACCCGAGAAGATGAAGTGGGCATTGGTGCAACGCTGAATGTAGGTACGGAGTAAAGCTTCTATGCGGTTGTCGGCATAGTTGGTGATTTGCTGAAACTCGTCGATGGCAACAAGACATGGCTTGTCGGCTTGGTTGAGATAAGAGAATATCTCATCAAGCGTAATTTCGGGATTTACTATGTTGCCGATGCCTATTCCCCAAACTGGAGCCCCGTTGATATCGAAAGAGATTTCTGAACGGAGAGAAGAGAGTGCTATCAGAAATTTCTCCCAAGCGCTTCTGCCTTTAGGGCGAAGTTCATCAATAATGGCTTTGCCGAACATATTGACCAGATCGCTGACGGAATTGGTTGAATAGATGTCTATGATAAAAGTATAATAATCTTTTTGGATGACTGGCTGGGCAAAGCAATGGTGAATCAGCTCTGTCTTTCCGATGCGTCGAGGGGAAATCAGAGCCATGTTATTCTCATTGGTCAGCATCTCTGTGATGTGCTGGGTTTCTTCCACACGGTCGCAGAAGTATTCCGGACCGGCGTAACCATTTGTGACAAAAGGATTCTTCATTACCATATCTATACCTTATTATATATTCAACGGCTGCAAAGATAATGCAAAGGAGCGCAATGTAAGCTTGCTTACAAATTGCCGAGTGCAGCTTATCTTCTGCAAAGATACAACTTTTATTCCGATTATCATAAAGTGATTATCATAAAATAATAATGAAATAAGGAATTTTATCATTTGATGATTATCATAAATTGATAATTATGATATGGAGACCCCTTTAATGTCAACAGAAAAAGGGTTGCAATCCTCGAAAAGATGGATTGCAACCCTTTATACCTTATTATATATAAGAGTTAAGATAACTCTATCAAATATTCATTTGTGGAAGCTGATTACAGTTGAGCCAACTCTACAACCTTATCTACTGCAGCGCTCAAGCCGTCCTTGTTCTTACCGCCAGCCTGAGCATAGTGAGCTGACCGCCACCGCCGCCCTGAATCAACTTGGCAGCTTCGCGAATCATCTTACCTGCGTTCAAACCGTGATCCTTAACCATATCATCGCTGAACATTACGCTGAGCATAGGCTTGTCGTTATAAACAGAACCTACCACGCAGATCATGTTCTCTGGCAATGCCTCACGAACCTTGAATACCAAATCCTTGGCAGCTGCTGGCTCCATTGGCAATACGGCTGTAACAACCTTCACACCATTGATTTCTTTTGCATTCTCTACAAGCTTATCCTTGGCACGCTCTACAGCCTGAGCCTGGAACTTCTCAACATCCTTCTTCAAGGCATCGTGCTCGTCGATGTACTTTCTGATGACACCTTCGAGATCCTTGGCGTTGTTGAACAAACCCTTCAAGCTACGATGGTATCCTGTAAGCCGTAGATAGCCTCCTCGCAAGCCTTGCCTGTCAAAGCCTCGATACGGCGGATGCCGGCTGCTACGCTGCTCTCAGAGATAATCTTGAAGAAACCAATCTTACCTGTGCTCTTGGCATGAATACCACCACAGAACTCAGCAGATGGACCGAAGCGAACCACACGAACCTTGTCGCCATACTTCTCGCCGAAGAGGGCGATAGCGCCAAGCTCCTTAGCCTCCTCGATAGGAGTATCGCGGTGCTCATCCAATGGATAGTCGGCACGGATCATCTCGTTTACCATGTGCTCTACCTTGCGGAGCTCCTCATCAGTTACCTTCTGGAAGTGAGAGAAGTCGAAACGCAAGGTGTCCTTATCTACATAAGAACCCTTCTGCTCTACGTGCTCGCCCAAAACCTGCTTCAGGCAGTAGTCGAGCAAGTGGGTAGCTGTATGGTTGGCTGCACTTCCCTCGCGGTTCTCGATATCTACGCAAGCCATGAAATCAGCGTTTACATCCTTTGGCAACTCCTTTACGATGTGGATACTCTGGTTGTTCTCGCGCTTGGTGTCGATAACCTGGATGGTCTCATTCTCGCTAACGAGTACACCCTTGTCGCCAACCTGTCCACCCATCTCACCATAGAATGGAGTGTTGTCGAGTACCAATTCATAGAAAGAGTTCTTCTTCTGAGTCACCTTGCGGTAGCGCAGGATGTGGCACTCATATTCTGTATAGTCGTAACCTACGAAGTTCTGGTCGCCTTCCTTCAAAACCTCCCAGTCGCCGTTCTCTACGGCAGCAGCATTGCGGGCACGCTCTTTCTGCTTCTTCATCTCCTCGTCGAAGCCTGCAGCATCTACGGTGTAACCATTCTCACGGCAGATGAGCTCTGTCAGGTCGAGAGGGAAACCGTATGTATCGAAGAGGCGGAATGCGCTTTCGCCATCAAGCTGAGTCTCGCCATGAGCCTTGAGCTCGTCCATATCGCCATTGAGGAGGTTGATACCCTTCTCCAAGGTGCGGAGGAATGAATCCTCTTCCTCTTTCATCACGCGGGTGATGAGCTCCTGCTGAGCTGGCAACTCTGGGAAGGCTGCACCCATCTGCTCTACCAATACATTGACGAGCTTGTACATGAATGCCTGCTTCTGGCCGAGGAATGTGTAAGCGTAACGTACGGCACGGCGCAAGATGCGTCGGATTACGTAACCTGCCTTGGCGTTGCTTGGCAACTGACCATCGGCGATAGAGAAGGCTACGGCACGGAGGTGGTCGGCGCAGACACGCATAGCGATATCAATCTTCTCCTGCTCATCCTTGCCCTCGCCATTCTCACCAGTAGGAGTAGTGAAGCCATACTTCTTGCCAGAGATAGCCTCGATTTCCTTGATGATTGGCTGGAAGATATCTGTATCATAGTTAGAGTGCTTGTCCTGCAACATGCGAACCAAGCGCTCGAAGCCCATACCTGTATCGATAACGTGCATTGGGAGAGGTTCGAGAGAACCATCAGCCTTGCGGTTGTACTGCATGAACACGATGTTCCAGATTTCGATGACCTGAGGGTTATCCTTGTTTACCAACTCACGGCCTGGCACCTGAGCCTTCTCCTCTGGAGTACGAGAATCCACGTGAATCTCTGAGCAAGGACCGCAAGGACCTGTTTCGCCCATCTCCCAGAAGTTGTCGTGCTTGTTACCGTTGATGATGTGGTCGGCTGGCACGTGCTTAGCCAGTAACCTGCAGCCTCGTTGTCGCGTTCCAGACCTTCCTCCTTGCTACCCTCGAATACGGTAACATAGAGATCGGCAGGGTTGAGCTTCAAAACTTCAGTAAGATACTCCCATGCCAAATCAATGGCACCCTCCTTAAAGTAGTCACCGAAGCTCCAGTTACCGAGCATCTCGAACATGGTGTGGTGGTAAGTATCGTGACCCACCTCTTCGAGGTCGTTGTGCTTACCGCTTACACGGAGACATTTCTGAGTATCAACACGACGAACATCCTTGCCTGGGTCTTTTGTACCGAGGATGATGTCTTTCCACTGGTTCATACCAGCGTTTGTAAACATCAGCGTTGGGTCATCCTTGATAACCATAGGTGCTGATGGAACAATCTTGTGGCCTTTACCTTCGAAGAATTTCTTGAAGGATTCGCGCACTTCATTAGCTGTCATCATATCTTTTTTATATTTATCTTTAATTTCTTTTTCCTGTTTTGGAGAGGGGATTGAGAGTCCTCTCAGAAAATATTTTTGCCCTTTAGGGCATTTTCTTCCGAAAATCTTTGCAAAGATAAGAAGAATTGTTTAATTTTGCAACTAAATTAATTATTTTTGAAATTAAAGACGGAAAAAATGGCAATAATTCCAGATAAAACAACGAAATTGTACTATTCTATCAAGGAAGTAGGTGAAATGTTTGGTCTAAACGACTCAACGTTGAGATATTGGGAAAAGGAGTTTCCTTTTCTCAAACCGAAGGTTGCTGGCAACAAAGTACGCCAGTATACCGATAAGGATATTGAGCAGGTAAGGCTCATCTACAACCTTATCAAGGTGAAGGGATTGAAGATTGCGGCTGCCCGTAAGTATCTGAACCAAAACAGAACGGGTGCCGAGAAATCTTCTGAAGTTCTCGACACCCTTATTTCTGTAAGAGACCAGCTCAAAGAACTCAAAAAGCAGCTCGATGGACTGGTTTAAGACTTTGAGCTTTGAACTTTGAGCTTTGAACTTTATGATTAGTTGAAAGGTTAGGGGATGGTGGGTTACCACGCTTCTTCGCCGAAGACATTCTTGATGGTAACTTTAGCAGCTTCTTTCTTGCTCAGCTGATGGCTCCAGGCTACTCTGCCCTTGGTGGCGGCACCTGGACCATGGTTCTTGTACTCGCTATATTCTGTCGTTTCTTCGTTCTTAGAGTTGTTCCAGTTGTGCCAACCCTCAGGACGGATGTGGCTGCCCATCTCGCAATTCATGAAGAGAGTCTTGGCGAACGGACGCCAAGGACGACCCAGATATACTTTCTTTACACCATCGGCTGCTGTTAATCTGCACTTGTTGAACACATAGCCGTATTTCTGACCGGCTGGGCTTGATGCGGCTGTAATGTAGCTGTCGGCCTTGCTGTGAATCTCACAATTCTCAAACCATGCCAGACTAGGACCGAAGATGAAATCGGTGGTACCCTCGATGTAGCAGTCGTAGAAGGCGATGCGAGAGCCTGCTCTGCCTGTATATACGGTGTCCTGATTTCCCAAGAGTCGGCAGTTCTGTACCAGAATATGGTCGCCTTCGATGTGGAGAGCCACTGCCTGTCCCAGTTTGGCGGCATTGTTCTCGATAGTGATATTCTTCAGCGTGATATAGTTGCCCTGCACCTTGAGGGTGTAAGTGCGGAAGGTGCCCATCTTCTTGCCTTTGGCTGCTGCCTCGGAGTCAAGACCGCCGATAGGCATCAGGATGTTGGCGTGGTCATCCCAGGTGATGATAGTCTGGTCACGGTCTTCACCGCAGATGGTGATGTTGGTGAGCCAGGTTGGGATGATGAGCTTCTCCTTGTAAACTCCCTTCTTTACATAGATTACCTTGGTGTAGTCCATGAAGGCGCGGCACACTTCGATGGCCTCGTCGATGGTGCGGAATTCGCCTGTTCCGTCACGGGATACTACCAGGGTATCTGGGTTGTCATACTTGTTGGCTGCTGCCAGAGGCAACAGGGTCAACATCATTAAAAATGATAAGAATAATTTTTTCATATTGTTTTTAAGCTTGTTGTTTTGAATCTGTTTTATAAGATGTTGAAATCTGTATGATTTCATAGAGAATCGCCAGGTTTAAAATCCGGCGATTCTCTATTATTTATCTTTTCTTTATTATCATAAACTCCTAACTTATAGGATTCTCTGTACTTCCTGCAGATCATCAATATTTCGGAGTTGATTCATAATGGTTTTGACTTCTTCGCGGTCGTGAATACGGAGTTCGATTGTTCCGTCGAAGATGCCGTTATCACTACTGATTGTTATCTTGTGGATATTGATACCCAACTGGTCGCTAATCACCTTACTTACATCCAGCAGCATGCCCTTACGATCGATACCCTTGATTTCGATGGTAGCATCGAAGAGTATCTGCTTGTGCATATCCCATTTGGCATCTACGATGCGGTTGCCGAAACTGGACTTCAGTTTGGCTGCTATGCTGCAAGAGCGCTTATGTATTTCGATGCGGTTCTTGTTGTCGATAAAGCCCATAACGTCATCGCCAGGAATCGCATGGCAGCAGCTAGGGAAGATAAACTGGTTGATATTCTCCTCGGTCAGGATGAGTGGCTTCTTCTTGTTGAAGTCTTTGCCCACCACGAAAAGATCCTGAGGTTTTACGATGCCTTTTTCTGGAGCCTTCTCCTTGCTCTTGCCCAGGAATGGGATATAATTGCGCCAGCTGCTGGCCTGCTGTTTCTTAGGCTTGCCCTGCAACTCATCGAAGTCTTTATCGCCCAGGATAATCTGATGGTCTCCCAATGACTGGAAGAGGGTTTCAGGCTTCTGGATATTATGAAAATCGCATAGGCGGTCTACCACCGACGCACTCATCTCGATGCTGTTCTTCTTGAGCCATTCGGTGAGTATGTTTTCTCCCTTCTTCTGAACCTCTCGTGAATCGCGGCGCAGGATGGCAAGAATCTTGCTCTTTGCCTTGGCCGAACTGACGAAGTTGACCCATTCTTCCTGTACATGCTGGCTCTTGGAAGTAAGAATCTCAACCTGGTCGCCACTTTGCAGCTTATGGCTCAGCGGAACCAGCTTATGGTTTACCTTGGCTCCAATGCAGTGGCTGCCCAGGAAGGTATGAATCTGGAAGGCGAAGTCGAGGGCAGTACAGCCTGCCGGCATCGTCTTGATTTCTCCCTTTGGTGTGAAGACGAAGATTTCTGAAGCATAGAGGTTCAGCTTGATGGCATCGAGGAAGTCCATGGCATCCGGCTGCGGATCGTCCAGAATCTCCTTGATGGTGCTGAGCCAGTCGTTCAGCTCGTTCTCATCTTCTGTATATTCACCTTCGTTTCCTTCTTTGTATTTCCAGTGGGCAGCAAATCCCTTTTCTGCTACCTCGTCCATACGGTCGGAACGGATCTGCACTTCTATCCATCTTCCCTGCTTACTCATCAGGGTAACGTGGAGTGCCTGATAACCGTTTGCTTTCGGATGGTTCAACCAGTCGCGCAGACGGTCAGGATGACTCTTGTAGATTTTGCTGATGGCTACGTAGATATTGAAGCATTCGTTTACTTCGTTTGCTCTCACCTTTGGCGTAAAGATGATGCGCACAGCAAGAATGTCGTAAATTTCATCGAAGGTAACGTGCTTGTTCTGCATCTTGTTCCAAATAGAATAAGGGCTCTTCACGCGTGCTTTGATTTTGTATTCTACGCCTAACTTGTCGAGTTCTTCGCGGATAGGTGCAGTAAAACTCTCGAAGAGGGTATCGCGCTGCGATTCGGTATCGGCAAGTTTATGCTCAATATTGGCATACTCCTGTGGATGGTCGTAGCGGAAGCTGAGGTCTTCGAGTTCGGTCTTGATTTTGTTCAAGCCCAATCGGTTGGCGAGAGGTGCATAAATATACAAGGTTTCGCCCGCAATCTTGTATTGTTTGTTGGCCGGTTGCGATTCCAGCGTGCGCATGTTGTGCAGGCGGTCGCAAATCTTGATAAGGATAACACGGATGTCATCGCTCATAGTGAGCAACAGTTTTTTGAAGTTTTCTGCCTGTGCTGATGCCTTATCGCCGAAGATACCACCACTGATTTTGGTGAGTCCATCAACGATTTGTGCCACCTTGGCTCCAAAGATGTTTGAGATATCTTCTACTGTGTAGTCGGTATCTTCTACCACATCATGAAGCAGTGCGGCACAGATGCTCGTTGAGCCGAGCCCCATCTCCTCGCAGGCTATCTGAGCCACGGCGATAGGGTGCATGATATATGGTTCGCCCGAAAGGCGGCGTACACCTTTGTGCGCCTGTCGGGCGAAGTTGAATGCCTTGGTCACTATATCTACCTTCTTGCGGTGTCGCGAACTCAGGTAGGTGTCAAGCAGGTGTTGAAAGGCATCGCCAATCAACTGGTTGTCAGCCTGCTCTCTTTCGAGGTCTTTCAAGTTCTGGTCATCCATAGTGGGTCCCTCCAATAAATAATGTTCTTAATTAGACTGAAAAAACTACAGCGGACGTAGTTCTTTTATTTCACTTTGATTTTCTTTCCGGCACGGATACTGTTACCCTTGATGCCGTTCAGTTTGCGCAGTTTCTTAACGGTTGTTCCGTGGCGTGCTGCTATTTCTGAAAGGGTATCACCATTCTTGATGGTTACACTCTTGTTGCCTTGTTTCCTGTTTCTATCTCGCTTGCTGCTCTTCTTGCTGCTCTTCTTGCTGCGTGAAGAAGCGCTGTGGCGACTATAGCTGCTTCGTGGGCGGCTATAGGTTGGCTGTGCATCGTTGACATCTACTGTAGCGCGCTTCAGAAAGAGTTCATCGGCTCTGTAAGCACAGATGCTGTCCTGCTGGTCGATGAAACTACCGATGAGGGTAGATGGAAGACGCAATACCATCGGATGGTTCAATCCGTTGATGATATCATGACGATACTGTGGATTCAGATTGCGCAGGTGCTCGATGTTGATGTTCAGCACTTTGGAAATCTGCTCCAGGTGGATATCTTTTGATACTACGATAGTGTCTGTCTTTACTGGCAGTTCGCTTACCATAGGGCAGATGTTATGATCGCAGTAGTAGTTCATGATGTAGTTGGCAGCGATGAAAGCTGGTACATATCCACGTGTTTCCTTTGGCAGATATGGATAGATGTTCCAGTAGTCGGCGTTGCCTTTTGCACGATGGATGGCCTTGTTGACATTGGTTGGACCGCAGTTGTAAGCTGCAATCACGAGGCTCCAATCGTCGAATATTTTGTACAGGTCGCTCAGATAGTGAGCGGCTGCATAGGATGCTTTTACCGGGTCGCGGCGTTCATCGATGAGTGAGTTTACTTCCAGTCCATATCGCTTGCCGGTAGCAGCATAAACTGCCATAAACCTGTGGCACCAACGCGTGATACTGCTTTAGGGTTAAGTGCCGATTCGATAACTGGCAGATATTTCAATTCCAGTGGCAGGTTGTAAGCCTCTAATGCCTCTTCGAAAATAGGCATGTAGAAGTTACTTGCTCCCAACATAAAACTTACCGAACGGCGTAGTTTGCCGCTGTATCGGTCTATGAATTTCTGTACTACCTCATTGTATGGCATTTCGATGATGGTAGGCATTCTCTTCAGACGGTCGATATACACTTCCTTCTCGAAGACAGGGTTTACATCGCGGTATTTGCAGGTTGTATCTGCCATCATGTAAGTCTGTGCATTGTAAAGGTGGAGCAGGCTGTCGAGGTTATCTTCCATTCCCTCAGGTACTTCGATTTCCTCCTGCTTTCCGTCTTTGTCGGTAACGGTGATGATATCATCGTTATCTGTTTCTTCTGTAACGTCGGTTTGGGCATGAATGCCTTGTAAGCTGAACAGCATCGCTGCTGCCATGACTAGTATTTTCTTCATATTGATGTTTTATCTCGTCTATGTTTCTAATTTCTATTTTGCGTTATAATATATATAGGTGTATTCTAACTCCTCACGCATTAAAATGTGAGTGAGCAACTTACGCCGAGGCTTCCAGACCGCAGCGGATTGGCAGTCTTGTTGCCGTTATTCAGCATGGTAGGCTCTATTCTGAGCGAGAGATCATCGGAGATGTCAAATTCCGAGAGCGATGCATCTACGTAGCATCAATCACAGAGAAGGCATAGATGCCTATCATGACGAAGGTTCCCAAGTCTCTCCAACGGCGATATTTATCTTTTCGCTTGC